>OLIT01000147.1_pt1 | contig 70143 bp, 48 predicted proteins | sample 1601341 | NCBI WGS metagenome assembly OLIT01 (sample SAMEA2452121, study PRJEB22498) | human gut metagenome | biome: human feces; feature: human gut; material: feces | place: Australia | collected 2012
GGTGAGCTACACCCGCCAAGTCCATAACTTCCTGTACAGAACCTTCTGCCAACATTGCGAAACCAGTCTGACGAGCAGACATAACATCCTGATGATCGCCGAAGATACACAAGGCATGAGATGCCAGTGTACGGGCAGATACATGGAATACGCAAGGAAGCAACTCACCGGCAATCTTGTACATGTTAGGGATCATCAGCAACAATCCCTGAGAAGCCGTGTAAGTTGAAGTCAGGGCACCAGCCTGCAAAGAACCGTGAACTGCACCCGCAGCACCACCTTCTGATTGCATTTCCTGTACCATAACAGTTTCGCCGAAAATATTCTTACGTCCGGCGGCAGCCCATTCGTCTACATATTCTGCCATTGTAGACGACGGAGTGATGGGGTAGATAGCGGCTACTTCGCTGAACATATATGAAATATGAGCAGCAGCCTGGTTACCATCACAGGTCAAAAATTTCTTCTGTTTTGTCATAGACTTTTACTATTAGTATTTAAAAGAATTTCTTAGTATAAAAAGCCAAACAGCCAAAGCGGGATCATATTCTCTTCTCCTACTTCGACCTTGTCTACAGCATAGTATAAATCGGGATTGTTTTTTACTTTCATACTTTCCTCTATCCTGAAATTATACTTTCCGTTTACCAAAAAGTGTGCGTTCTTCATTCCCTCATTTAGCGTATTGTCTTTCAAAAGCTGGTTATAGAAAAAAGATTCGCGCACAGCCTGCACATTTACCTCCATCGGACGGATGGGGTACATCAGATTCGAATTGTACATATACACGGTAGATGGTTTTTTCGGAAACGATTCGCCTACCGGATATAACATATTCATTAAACGGGCATCGGTCAGATATTTTATATAATTCATCACTGTAGCCCGTGACGTTTCTATTTCTTTGCTCAACTGACTGACATTCGGCGTACACGGTGCGCTGATAGCCAGCAGATACAACAGTTTGCGGAGTTTGGGCAGATAACTTTGCTCGATTTGCTTGATGTACAAGACATCTACCTCCAGCATCATATTCATTGTCTTCAACAGGTTCTCTGAGAAATTGCGTTTCTCCAGAAAGAACGGATAAAAACCATGATGCAAATAATCCTGAAAATAAGCCATCGGTTTGGCTACCGAACAAATATTCTTCGCAATCTCCTGATGGTTCCCGATTATTTCTTCAAACGTATAAGCCGGAAAACTGTTTCCCGACATCAGATTCAAAAACTCTCGGAAAGAAAAACCACGCAAATTATATGAAACAACTTTACCTGAGAGATCCGGATTTTCCTCTTTCAACCTCATCACTGACGAACCGGAAAAGATAATCTTCAGATCTTCAAAATTATCATAACAATAACGTAACTCTTTCGACCATCCGGAATATTTGAAAACCTGGTCAATCAACAACACCTTCCCTCCTTTTGCCCTGAACTCAGAAGCAAAGTCGACCAGCGTACGTTCCGTAAAATAAAAGTGATTCAGATTTATATACAGGCACTCTTTATTATCAGCACCAAAATGTTCGCGGGCATAATCCAGCAAAAAAGTAGTTTTCCCTACTCCACGAGAGCCTTTGATCCCGATCAACCGGTCATTCCAATCAATCTCATCCATCAGCCCCCGGCGTACCGGTGCATGCAAATGTTCTACAAGGTATTTATGTGTTTTAAAGAATGCTTCCACCTGACTGTCTTACTATATAGACCGCAAAGATAGAAAATATCCTCAACTTTGCAATACCGAGATAGCAATTTTATTTTCAGTTGGCAATCCAAAGTTGGCAAAGCGTATTGACGTTTGAGAATTTAGAGTTGGCAGTTAATGCTTCCGGTTTATCTAAAAACATTAACTGTCAACATCTTTTATCTGATTATTCAATTACCGTAACCCAACCGTATGTATCAGGTTCGTCACCGTATTGGATGCCACGCAGTTTGTTATATAGTTTTTCGCAAACAGGTCCGGGTTTACCGTCCTTGGCTATCACGTATGATTTATTTTCATCCAAATCATCAATCTGTGAAATCGGGGCGATAACGGCAGCTGTTCCGCATTCTGCTGCTTCATCGAATGTAGCTATTTCTTCAAAAGGAACAGGACGACGTTCAACCGTCAGTCCCATATCTTCAGCCAGCTGCTGCAAACTCTTGTTAGTGATAGACGGCAGAATAGAATGAGACTGCGGAGTGATGTAACTGTTTCCACGAATACCGAAGAAGTTGGCAGGACCGCATTCGTCCAGATATTTCTTTTCTTTCGGGTCCAGATACAATACGGCGGCATACCCCTTTTCATGCGCTATTTCTCCGGCTACCAGGCTGGCTGCATAATTACCACCGACTTTGATCGTCCCAGTCCCATAAGGCGCAGCACGGTCGTATTCACGCATGATACAAACCTTTGACGGTTTGAAACCACCTTTGAAATAAGGTCCTACCGGGGTTACGAATACCATAAACATATATTCGGGAGCCGGTTTTACGCCCACCTGCGCACCCAAACCGATCATCAGCGGGCGGATATATAATGCTGCTCCACTCTCATAGGGAGGAACAAAACGCTCGTTCAACTTCACAACTTTACGGACTGCTTCTTCAAACATTTCCACAGGAAGTTCAGCCATCTTGATGCCCCGGCTGGAAGCTTGCATACGTTTGCCGTTTTCATCCATACGGAACACACGGATTTTACCGTCTTTTCCCTTGAATGCTTTCAAACCTTCAAACGACTCCTGTCCGTAATGGAGGCAAGTAGCTGCCATGTGAATATTAATAATTTCAGAAGAGCTAACTTCCAATTCACCCCACTTACCATCACGATAGTAACACCGTACATTGTAGTCTGTCTTCATATAACCGAATGCCAGATCAGACCAATTCATATTTTCCATATCTTGTCGTAATTAGATTATGAGCGCAAAAGTAAGCTATTTCGGATGATAATTGTTACTTTTGCAGCAAAAATAATTAAAATATGAAAGTTATTGATCTGATCAACGGCAGTAAAACGACTGCTTTTTCATTTGAAATTCTACCTCCTCTGAAAGGGAACAGCATACAGAAGGTATATAATGTGATTGATAAACTGAAAGAATTCGACCCTAAATACATTAATATAACTTCTCACCACAGCGAATATATCTATAAGACCTTGCCCGACGGCAGCTTCCAAAAAGTGAACATCCGCAAGCGTCCGGGTTCGGTTGCCATTGCTTCTGCCATCCAGAACAAATATGGTATTCCGGCAGTTCCACATATTATATGTAAGGGATTTACAAAAGATGAAACGGAATATGCATTGATCGATCTTAATTTCCTGGGAGTTTACGACCTGCTGCTGTTGCGTGGTGATGTAAAAACACTGGAAGCCGGACAAAATACGGATTTATATCACGAACATGCGACTGACCTTCAGGAACAGGTAAACAATTTCAATAAAGGTATTGCCGTAGACGGTTCCACATTCGAAGCAAACGAAACACCCTTCTCATACGGTATGGCTTGCTATCCGGAAAAACATGAGGAAGCACCGAATATGGAATCGGATATTTTTTATCTGAAAGAGAAAGTAAAAAACGGTGCCGACTATCTGGTTACCCAGATGTTTTTCGATAATGAAAAATATTATTCATTTGTGAAACGCTGCCGTGCCGAAGGTATCGATGTCCCGATCATCCCAGGCATCAAGCCAGTTGTCTTTAAAAACCAGCTGACCGTATTACCTAAAATATTCCGTTCAGACATTCCCGAACCGTTTGCTACCGAATTGCGGAAATGTAAAAATGATGATGAAGTAAAAGCCGTAGGTGTCGAATGGTGCATCCAGCAATGCAAAGACCTGATCGCCCACGGTGTCCCCAGCCTGCATTTTTATACGATGATGGCTACGGATAGTGTTTATAAAGTGGCGAAAGAAGTATATTAAAACCGTTGGTGGAACTAATCGATTGCCAGGAGACAACGGGTTGGATAAAAAGCATAATACTGACTAAATCCGGAGAACATTACTATGTCTTATAAATTAGAGGTAGGTGTAAATGAATTTAGACGTACCTCTAATTCAATTTACACCTACCTCTAAATTTATTTAGACCTACCTCTGTCTGAAAAAACATTAGATTGCTTTACGCAGATCAACTGAATAACTTTACACCGTGAAGCGATTCAAATCCTTATCTTCACAATTATAGAAACCATCGATATGAATATTATTCTGCGTATCGATCTCCACAACAGCAAAACTGTTGTTATCGGGAAGGTTTCCTTCTATCATCCCTTTCATTGTCCAGTAGTGGATATTATTACGGAAACTGTAATGTCCCGCATGATGATGTCCCTGGAATACAGCTAGCACATTCCCATTTTCTTCCAACAGAGGAACTATTTCGTCCGCATTACTTACACAAAGCGATTTACTGATATCGGAGAAGCGGTCTAACAACTGATGGATAAAAATGATGACCGGTTTGTTATTTCCTTTCAATTCTTTTCTCAGCCAGCCTATCTGGTCTTCAGGGATATAAGCCTTTGTCCAGTCAAAATTACCTTTATCATACGGTGTACCGTCCAAATTGTAGTTTGCATCCAGGACTATGAATTTTATATTATCAAAGGCAAATGAATAATAAGCCTTCTTGTCGGCATCCCCCTGATTGGAGGTATGTTGCAGGAAATCGTCTTTGGAGATGCTATCCATATCATGATTTCCCAGGACATGATAAACCGGTCCCCGGAACGATTGAAAGACGTTTTCTATTTCATCCAGATAAGTAATTGTCTGTTCCCGCTGAGGGACGTTATCCTGATCTTTCAGATCGCCCATTTCGATCACAAAATCCAGATTGGAAGAGTTGAAGACCTCCATGGCCTCTTTCAACTTATCCATTGTCTGAGGGAAATAACGGGTCCCATAAGGTTCCCGCCGCGAATAATGCAGATCGGTAACAACCCCAAACCGGACAGGCCGTTGTCCGCCACAAGATACAAATGAAGGAGAAGCTGCCAGGACCAACACCCCTCCGCATGCCTTTTTTAAAAATAAGCGTCTGTTCATCATATTAAAAATTTCATAGGTTATAGAGTCATGCCGGTAACCTGCCGGATGTAGCAGGCTATCAGCATTGGCTTACAATATTAATAATAAAAAGTCAATATATCTACCATCCCGGATTTTGGATTAATTGCGGGTTCAAGGTTATTTCATTAATAGGAATACATTCCAGATAATCTCTTTCCGGATCAAAACCATATCCATTGGGAATCTGGCCGATATAAGGATCTAATAATCCATTTTCATCTACCTTATAATTAATCTTCACACCTTCCCACTCCGACAGATCCAAAGGATACCCTTTAGGACGTTTTCCTTTGAGCAGACTATGTGCCGCCCACCTCATGATGTCGTCATACCGAAAACCTTCACAACCTAATTCCACCGTACGCTCCCTTCTTATTTCATACAATTCATCTGAAATAGCATAACCGTAATCGGCATATAAAGAACGGTTTATATCAGACTGTACTTTAAAGTCCGGCATCCCTACCCTTCTCCTCAACAAATTAACAGACTTATCATAATCAACAACTTCCCCCAGTTCACATTTAGCTTCCGCATAGTTCAACAAAGCCTCGGCATAACGGAAAACAATGGCTCCCGTCACACAATTGGTATTCCATGATACACCGCTCCCCGCCTGAGGATCTTTCGGGTCATTCCCTTTCTTTATCTGAAAACCCGTATTATTCAAATACTCCCCGGACTGATTCAGGAAAGGCTTGGTAAATATACCTTTGCCATAACCGTTATCCCACATCACCATATCAGGAATCCAAATAGTCTGGGATAAACGCGGATCACAATCTTCGGCAATCTTTGTCAGAAAATCACCGCCTTTCACCGTTTTCCCAACAGATATATAATCATACGGTTCACCGTTCTTTTTCAGATAATGGTGGATTTGCTCCATTGTCAGAGAATTTCCGGCCGTTCGGTCAGAAACATATATCTGAAAAGAATGTCCCATCCCCAGTCCTTTATCATAACGTTTCCAGAGAAGAGCCTCCTTATTAGAGGTTTGATCCGTCAAGGAAAACATCTTGCAATAATCTTCCGACGGAGAATTTGTTGAATATAATCCAGTCGAATATTGGGAATCCATCAATTCTTCCGCAGCCTCAACCGCCAAGCGGAAATATTTATCCGGATCGGCTCCGGAAGTACCAAACGCAGTTCCTTTATGATACTTCTGCCAACTGCCTTCATACAAAGCGACTCTCGATTTAAAGAGCAATGCGACTTCCTTACTCAACCGATTCGAGCCACCATCTACTGATTTCAAAGGATTCAGGTACTCTATTGCCTTATCCAGGTTCCACAGGATCGAATCTACAACAAGCACACGGGAATCCCTGGCCTTATACAACTCTTCAGAGCTTGTATCCAGCGCCTTGGAAAACCAAGGGACATCCCCATAGGCACGTACCTTTTCAAAATAAAACCAGGCTTTAAAGAAATGGGCTTCCCCGACATAATGTTTATAACTATCGAAAGGATCTTTACATTTCCAATAGTTATCAAAAAACACATTCACACTTCGTATCTTCGTCCAGTTCCACTCTTTATCAGACGTTGAAGTGACCGGAGAACGCGAACCATTCCACACCGTACTGGGAACACCTGTTATCTGTGTATCAGAACCTCTCGTCCCATCCCAGCCAATCAGTCCGGTATAACTTCCAACAACTTCGAATGCCGGAAGCGATGGATAAAACTGTAACGTATAATTAGCCAGATCGCTGGTCGCTTTCCAATAATCGTCATTTCCAATCTGAGTTAACGGCTTCTTTTCCAGATAATCGTCACAGGAACTTATCAGTATTGCACACAATAAACAGAGAGGCAATAATATTATATTTCTTTTCATTATATCTAATTTTAAAAGGATTCATCAAAATGAAACATTTAAGCCAAAAGACAGAACGGCCAACGAAAACATCGATTTACCATTTCCATATTTACCCAGATTAGCAGTCTCCGGATCAAAACCGACAGGAAGCTTGGTTAATGTCAGTACATTCTCTGCCGAACAATAAATCCTGGACTTTTGTAACCCCACTTTCTTTAGAACCGTCTGAGGTATCGAATACCCCAACTGCAAATTTTTAAGTCTCAGATAAGCACCATTTTGCAGATATCTGGTCTGTATTTGCTGGTTCTTTTTATAAAGACTGGACTGGCTGTATGGCCGGGGATAATACGCATCCGTATTTACTCCTAATCCTGAATAAGTACTTTCTTCCGCATCCCGGTAATAATCCAGATGATGCGGGAACAGGGTCGTTTGATTCCAGTTATTAAATCCCCAGAACATATTACCGGTCAACCACAAATCTCTTTTCGCCGTACCCTGGAAAAATGCCATAAAATCAAATCCTTTATAATCAGCAGATAATGTTATTCCAAACTGGTACCGGGGAGTATTATTACCTATTATCCGTAAATCACCATGATCGGAAACCGTATTCTTACCGTTATTTATCAAACCGTCATTATTCAGATCCCGATACATAACATCTCCGGTACGCCATACCTGGGCATTAATGAAATTCTGCGATTTACTTTGATTAATCCGATCCGCATCTTCCTGCGTCCGGATTAAACCAACAGTTTCATATCCCCATATTTCTCCAATTGTTTTTCCTTCATAATCAGTCGTCAGTATTCCGGTCGGATTATTATACTTGGTAACAACACTCTTATAATCAAACAACATGGCAGTGACCGAGTAAGAAAAGTCATTACTTACCTTATCCCTCCAGGTAAAAGACAAATCCCAGCCCCTCGTTCTCAGTTCAGAGTTATTCTCTTTAGGTATATCAGCACCTAACACGGCAGGCAGAGCTTGAGCCGGTCCAAGCCGGTTAAAGGTCAGACGTTGATAATAATCGGCAGTTATCTGCAACCTGTTATTAAAGAATCCCAGATCAGCACCTACATCCACCGTCTTTGATGACTCCCAGGTCAGCACAGGATTAATCAGATTCGGAGCAGTCGTATAAGCAGGACGTTTGCCGTTTAAAATCCATTCCAGATTCATCTCCGTACCCAGCAAAGGCAGATCCTGGTAAGCATCTACATTCTGATTACCCAAACTGCCCCATGAAGTTCTTAACTTTAGTGTATTTACATAAGGAGAAACTGGTTCCCAGAACTTTTCATGGGAAATATTCCATCCCAAAGAAAAAGAAGGGAATAACCCCCACCGATGGTCTTTCGTGAATTTGGAAGTTCCATCATAACGGGCATTCACTTCCAACAGATATTTCCCCATATAATCATAATTCAGACGGGCAAAATAACCCTGAGTAGACCAGTGCGTCAGATCATCAGTTGTCTGCATTTCACCCGTAGCGGTAGAAATAGACGGAACCTCCGGCGTTATAAGTTCTTTTTTCAATCCGCTCAGATAATCATAAGAGTTCGACTCTTGCTGAAATCCCAACATTGCCGTGAAGTGATGTTTATCCTTCAAGTCAAATTTATAAGAAGTATAGACATTCAATGAATTATACATCGTATGGGACTTATACTTATTCACATACGAAGGAACTGTTGTCGGAATAGCCGACAAAGAACCATCCACCAGATCTTCATAAGCGGTAAGATTATTGGAAGTGAAGCTGGTATAAGGAAAATCTATTGAATAGTCCGCGCTGATCGTCCAATTCTTCAAAGGGGTAATATCCGTAGCAAAACGTTGCAGTATACCTCTTGTTATTGTCTTATCCGATCCGGCTTCGATCATCGGTATTCTTGACAAACGGGAATAATAACCGTTCGGTGATTTCAAGAACTGGTTAGGCTGCGTACGGAATATCTGGTGGATCATCATGTCATAATCGCCTTCGTCATCATAGTTCGGATTCTCCCGTGTAGACTGGACCACGCGTGTATTGGATGATAATTTCCACCATTTGGTTAAACTCAAATCCAGTTTCGCATTGAAGTTAATCCGCCGATATGTATCTTTTCCGAAATTAAGAATACCTTTTTCATAAGCATGCCCGGCAGAAAGGTAGAAAGCCAGATCTTTACCACCTCCTTTAATCGACACATTCTCCTGATTACGGACACCGGAACCGAAATGCACATCAATCCAGTCATTATTGCCATTTGCCAACAAATAAGTAGCCCATTGATTAGAGTTTGTTGCGTCAGGAACAGTTTCCGGTAGTGACGGATTATTAATGTAAGCTATAATACGGTCTATCGTTTCTTCGGCAAACAACCGGGATTCTCCCTGATTATCATGAAACTCATTCATTGCCCGTACGAAAGTATAGGAATCGACCATCCGCGGTTTACGGATCGGCTTTGTAAAGGCAACATTCGCTGAGAAATCAACCTGTATTTTCTCTTCACGCTTTCCTGATTTCGTCGTTATAATAACTACACCATAAGGAGCCCGGGCCCCATAGATGGCAGAAGCCGCAGCATCTTTCAATACAGATATATTTTCGATATCATTGGGATCGATCATATTCAGATCCCCCACCGTCCCGTCGATAAGCACATAAGGTTCTCCCTGACCACGAATCTGCAAATTCAATTTTGCCCCCGGTTCTGAACCCGAATTCCCATAAGAGAAATTCACACCGGAAACCGTACCCTGCATCACTTGTGACACATTCGTTGACGGACGGTTTTTCAATCGATCTCCATCCACCACTTCAATAGCGCCGGTCAGATTCACTTTTTTCTGTGTACCATAACCTACTACAACCACCTCCTCCAGTTTTTCGTTGTCTTCATGCATCACCAGCATGATCGATTCCTGCGCTTTCATCTCTATCGGCCGGTAGCCTATATATGAAAATCTCAATATGGCAGAAGAAGGAACATCTTCCATGGAAAAGTTTCCGTCGACATCCGTAATGACTCCCTGATTAGATCCTTTAATTACTACATTTACTCCAATCAGAGGGAAACCGGTATCGTCCTTTATATTCCCGGAAACAGTAATTCCTTTTTGCTGCTGGAGGACTGCGACACTTTTAACACCTGGAGTTTGCGGTGCATCCTCCTTCTTGACAACTATCTGCCGCCCTTTTACAACATAAGTGAGTCCCGTACCTCTAAATACGTCTTTCAGAATATCTTTAATCGGCTGATCTTTGATATTCACATTCACTTTATGACTTAAATCGATTTTGGAAGCATGATAGATAAATACATAATCACTGTGATTTTCAATAAATGTAAATACATCTTCCAACGTTTTATCCTGCATGTTGATGCTCAACTTCTCATGCTGGGCAGAGATAGGTAAAGCTGATAAATGGTTAACAGAAATAGAAATAAAACATGCTGATAAACAAAAACATTTAAAATAATTAGTCATTTTCAGACCAATCGTCTTCATTTTTTTCATACCTTTGTTCATTAATTCTTTAAGTGAGTTTTAATTTTAGAGAATTTTCCAGATCGGGTAATACGGCTAATATTATCCGATCTTTTTTGTTTTTCAATTCGATATACCCATAGGCTGTCTTATTTAATTAATAATTTTATTTGTCATTTCAATGATAAATGGAAACCACCCGAACTGTCACAAACAAATTTCACAGAAACCGATTCTTCAATAACATCAAGTACAGAATTTATATCCCCCCGCAAATCAAGCTTACCGGAAATAGGAATATCCGCAACCTGTTCGTCATATCTGATATTTACTCCATAATATCGTGCGACACGATTTAAAACATCTCCCGTACGGTCATTCTTCAAGTACATCAAGTTATCTTTCCAACATATATATTTAAAAACATTAACTTTTTCTGTCGATGTTTTTCCATCTGTAATACTGACCCGCTGATCTGGTGACATCATAACCTTTTCTTTAGTGTTTGTCTCCACTTCAACACATCCCTTCACCAATACCACCGATGCCGATTTATCTTCTTTGTATGCCGTAACATTGAATACGGTTCCCAATACTTTAACATCGAATTTTCCTGTTTTCACAATAAAAGGACGTTTTGGGTCGCGTGCCACATCAAGATAAACCTCACCTTCCACTGCTATCTCCCTCTTTTTCTTATCGAATACGGCGGGGTATATGACATGGCTGCCTGCATTCACATATATCTTGGTTCCGTCTTCAAAAGTAATGTTCATACGTCTTCCTTTGGGAACAATGATATGGTTCAGTTCTTTTTCATTTTTAGCGGCATCGACATTCCTCACAGACTGAACTTGTTGTTTATTAATAGAAACTTTCCCATTCGAATCATAGTTAAGAACAGACTCATCCTCCAACTTCAAATGATTACTGGAAGTAATCAAAGATATTTCCGTCGTACTGTCTGCCAGCATGCTACTTTCATGTAATGCAGCAACCAGAGAAGATTCGGAAGGTATAAGATATAATGTAGAGAAAACGGCAGCTCCTAAAACCAGCATAGCGGCCACAGAAGTCCACACAAGACGGTATCTCGTTTTCTTTATTTTCTCCTGTTCTGACGCCTGTAGTATTTGTTCTACAGCATTCCACGAGTCATCTATTTCTTTCCGGCTGACCTGCTCTATTTTCTTCATCAGGCCGACCGACCGTCTGGCCTTTCTGAAAAAATAATTATTTGATATGTTATCTTTCCTATACACGTTTCTATTGTATTTACACTATTAAAACGATAGGATAGAGAGATCGTACTCAACGAAAATAAGAAATTATCACTTTTGCGAAAAAAAGTTTTTCAGGGAAGTTTACTTGGCTAGTTCGACATGAAACCATTTGAAATTTTCAGCCAGATGAGAAAAAACATCCAGTTCCTCTTCTTTACAGTCTGCCTGACCCTTATAATCTTTCAGTTTAATGAAAAACATCTCTTTCAGTTTTAACAAAGAGCGGCAAAGCAAATTCTTACTCGACTGGTAGTTTATATTCAGAATATCAGCAATGTCCGAATGACTGGCACCTAACATATAATAAAGGTAAAGAATTTCCTGCTGCCGTGGTGAAAGTTCAAGAAAAGCTAACCGCATAATTATAAAGTCATCAGACGACTCATCTTCCGGAGGATAAGGAATCAGGCTCTTATCGAAAGATAAAAGATCATCTATGCAAGGAAGAAACATATCTGAACGGGAATTTTCATATTTCAGGTCATCATAAAGTCTGTTGCGAAAAGCCAGAAGCAGGTAGCCTTTAACAGATTGGGTGGCAGATAATTTATGATAATTCTGTATTAACTTGGCAAAAAAGTTCTGGATACAGTCTTTTACAAGTTCTTTATTTGCACAAAATTTACATCCATAGTTATATAATAGAGGATAGTATCGCCTGTACAACTCAGCAAAAGCCTTCCGGTCTCCATTCAGACAGGAATCCCATATTTTTATATCTGATAGCTGAGTCATAATTAAATTAGATTATTATAAGAAACAAATGTAGGTATTTATTTCCGAACCAATATTTCAAAATAATTACAAAATTAATTATTTCTACACATATAACATGACAAATCTTTTATCAAATTGTCAGACTGATGCTTCTCCTCCTTCTTATAATTATCATATTAAACATAAATCACATCAAGTTTCCAGACAAAATTCTAGTTCACTCAAAAGCTTATTTGTTAAATTACACCAATTTCAAACCCAGATGCATCTTTTTAATGCCTTTGCTCATCTTCTTTTCATACAAATACAAAAAATCTGTCAGGCTGATAGGGGTTTTTGAAATATTTCTGTCTTACAGGTGGAATTTAAAAGAAAAAAGAAATGAAATACATACTATTCATTACTATGGATCTGGCAGTATATCCTTTTCTGCTACTAATTTATATAGTAAAATGCATCTTTGATAAGATACAACCAGTTCACTGATTTTCAATACAAACAAAAATCAGCCCAAAGGGACATTTCAATATCCTTTTGAGCTGAATTATATGATTAGGATCGGGAAGTCTTATTTAAAAACCTTTTTAACTGCTTCCAGAAATCCATATTTAAATTCTGTATCCGGTTCCAGATAACTACCTTCTCCCCATTCGTTCCAGGCATTAATCGTTACTAAAGGAGTCTGATCCGGATGTTTATCCATAAACTCTTTTGCTTTATACAGGAATTTCTCAAATTTTTGAGGTGTAACATTTGATACAGCAGGCTGAGGACCACCCGGAAAACGAGGATTATTGTCCCAATCGATAGAAACATGCGGAAAATAAGGGATAGAGAAACTTTCACTGAATTCTTTATATTTAGAAACAGCTTTTTCTCCCCACGAAGCATAATCCTGATTAGCCGGAACAAAATGACACCATTGATAATTAGTCAAACTATTAAATCCTAAATATTTGACTGTATTATCCTGTGTTTCCGATTTATCTCCCGGAACTGCAGACAGCGTTGAAGGAAGAGCCCCCCACAAAATGGCTTGCAGATGTACTCCTTTTAAACCCGCCTTTACACATTTTACCCTAAAATGGTCCAATGCCTTTTTAGCCTCTTCCATTCCTCCCAAACCATCGATGAATGTTCCTAGTTCATAAATAGCAAAAACAGGTTTTCCATCTATTCTGTAATAATTAGGCTTCATGAAATAGTCTTTGATAACATGATCGGTAAAACGATCAAAAATATCGAAATCCACCTCTCCTTTCCAGAACACCTTACTTTTATCCGGTTCTTTGGGATCTAAATAAGTGGTATGCGTATGATTAGCCCACATTAAATAAAAATTCATTTTTTCATTATTCCGGGCTTTCAGAAAACCATCGTTCAACGTTCTCTCCAAAAAAGGTTTATCATCATACCAATACCAATCAAAGATAAATGTATTAACACCATATTCCAGAGCCGTATCGATTACTTTCTCCTGAACCTTCGGATCAGCCTCATCCAAATATCCCCACAAAGGAACCCTGGGTTGTCGATGTCCCTCAAATTTCGGTTTAGCTTTATAGATCGCTTCCCATTCTCCCTTTCCATCAGGAAAAACATTCATCTCCTTAAAACGAGGATCGTCCTGATAAGCCGGCCAAATATAAGCTGCAACATCATACTTTGACTCATTCTGCTGGGAAAACACATAAGAACTCAACAAAAGCAACACACTCAGTATATAATAATATCTCATATATTTTATCTTAATTGAAAATGATCATTTTATTTTTCATCCACAAATACATGTTTAACAGCCTCCAAGTAACCATATCCAAATACATTACAAGGCATCAGATAACTGGTCTCCGTCCATTCATTCCAACTATTTATTGTTATCAGCGGTTTCTGCTTCGGATGCCGATCAACAAAAGATTTTGCTTTGCGAAGCGCTTTTTCAAAGTTCTCAGGTGTATTATTCTTCACTACTGCACTAACACCTGTACGGGGACTATTATCCCATCCCACACTTATATGAGGATAGTAAGTGAAATCATATGAAGAATCAATGCGTTCCCATTCTTTTTCAACAGCATCCATAATGACATTATAATCTTCATTTACATTTGTAAAATGAGCAAACTGATAATGAGTTCCGCTGGTGAATCCTAATTTCTTTACAAATGAATTTTCCGGATTCGTTGTTTTCCCGGCATCGAACCCACTATAATTCATATTTATGGACCACATCGTTATCTGCAACTCAAGCCCTGGAAACCCTGCCTTCTTCGTTTCTTTCTTAAACCATTCCAAAGCATCTGCTGTTTCTTCGATTCCTCCCAGACCTGCTATCAACTGTGGTATATCGTAAATCATAAAAACAGGTTTTCCGTCTATCTTATAATATTGAGGATGTTTGAAATATTTCTCGATATTACGTTTGCAAATCTTTTCAAACTCCTGGCGATCCACCTTGCCGGTCCAGATCACATTATCTTCTTTGACTCTAGCCAAACGGGTATCCCAGACATTCACCACATCATGGTTTGCCCACATCAGATAAAACTGCATTTTATCCACATTATCAGCTTTCAGGAAACCATTATCCAACGTTGTCTCCATAAACGGACGGCCATCAAACCAATACCAGTCAAAAATAAAAACATTTACACCATGCTTTGTTGCCTGTTCTATTTCCATCGACATAACCGAAGGATCTGCTTCATTAATATACCCCCACAGAGGTTTGCGGTCCCAATAATGTCCGGGATTTCTCTTTTGCATCGTCATAACAGTTTCCCACTCACCTATCCCTATCGGCCAAAACGGACGTAAACGCGGATCGTCAGAAGCATACGCCGGATAAAGGAATGCAGCTATATCATACTTCTGCTTCTTTCCTTGTCCAAACAAAAGGATTGAGCAACATAAAAACACAAATAATAAACACAATCGATTTTTCATATTTTCTACATTTTATAAAAACACATATTTTTCATGAGAATAGCCAAATTTAAAGAAAATCGGCTATTCTCTTCTCTTACTCTATTTATATCCCGGATTTTCTACCATATTAGGATTACTGGATGTCCTGCTCAAAGTTATAGGCAAATAATAATTTTCCTCTTTAAACAATGGCGCAGAAACACTTCCGTCAATATTGTCCAGAATTTCCAACTTATATTTTTTCTCATCATCCGTGTAGCTGGAATAGTCCAAAATATATCGAAGACCTGAAAAACTTCTTGATAATTCTGTTGTTGCTGTTCTCCAACGTCTGACATCCCAATACCGATGTCCTTCAAATGCCAGTTCCACTTTTCTTTCATGACGTATCTTATCCTGGCTGATTTCTTTTAGCGGGGCAATACCGGCGCGTTCCCGTATTTGATTGATTGCATCCAATGCTTCGCCTTTCTTACCTAATTCATAAGCGGCCTCTGCTAAATTCAGTAAGGTTTCCGCATACCGGAACAATAAGAAATCCTGAGAAGAAGTAGCCCATGCAGACTCAGTTCCTGCCATATTATCATGAGATTCATCCAAATATTTCATTACCCCGAAACAAGTTCCTTCCAGATCCTGATCACCAGTACATAACACTCCATCGTAAGAATCTTTCGTCATAATTGTTCCATCAGGTAAAAGTAATCCATTGTGATAATCCACATAGCTACCTTTCCATGGAGTTTCCTGTGTATATATCGTTGCGAAGAAACGAGGATCCTTTTTCCCCCACAACTTATCCATAGTCCACAGGCCATTCTCTACTTCTGAACGGTTCAGTTTTCCGGAAGTTCCATCTATATGTTCAAACTCTTCTACCAACTCCAGATAAGGGCCGTCCAAGTTACCCCTGTTCCAACCCTGGGGGCGAGGGCACTGAAAGAAATCGACTGCCCATCCATTTCCTCCGGTGATCAAGCCATTGGAACTATCATGTCTTTTAGCAAAGATAACCTCACTATTATTTTTAACTAAAAATATATTTTTAAAATTTGTTACTTTATCCGCATCCTGATTATATAAAGCAAACTTCCCGCTATTTATGATCTCCTTGGAAGCCTCATAAGATATCTGATAAAAATCCTTAGCTTTTTCTGCTGGGATTCCCACAACTCCATCCAATTGCACCTTACCGAACTGTGCAATACTTGCAGCGTATAAAGCAGCCCGCGACTTCAAAGCCAAAGCAGCATATTTCGTTGCACGTCCCAGGTTTCCGCTTCCGGCTTCTTCCGGCAACTCATTAGCGATTTCACTTGTTTCAGATATAATAAAATTATAGACAGCTTCTTCCGTATCCCGTTTAGGATATAATTCTTCCTCAGGATCAGTCAACTGTTGTGCTTTCAGGATCAAAGGAATACCGCCATAACGCTTTACCATGGCAAAATAAGAAAAAGCTCTCAAAAAACGAGCCTCTGCCACTCGAGTACCTTTAAGTTCCTGATTTAACGGAGATTCAGGGACTTTTTCTATAAATTCATTGATCTTACGGATAGGATCATATCCCCACCAGTCCAACAAACCACCATCTATTTTTAGTCCGCCAAACTTATAATTATATCCGGTCATAGCTTCTCCCCAATCTCTCCATTGAGACAAGCATTCATCAGACACATGATTCACAACAAATGCAGGAAAATAACCATCACCTTGCCAACCATTACCGCCACTTTCATTGCCAAAATAAGACATATGAAAATAACATTGAACCAAATAAGCTTCAATCAAAGCTTCATCATTCCATACAGCTTCATCAGAGATGATATCTAACGGGGTTTTGTCCAGAACGTCTGAACAGGAAACAAGAGATGAAGCAATTATCATTAATGACAAAAATATTTTTTTCATACGATTAGACTTTTTATTAGAATGACAAATTAAGACCTACAGAAAGAGTTTTTTGTTGAGGATAGTAGTATCCGCCTTGTCCGGAAGGAGCCTCCGGGTCAATATGATATTTTCCTAACTTATCGAATGTCAGCAAATTGGTACCTGCGAAATACACTCTGCATTGCTTAATAAATAATTTTGTACAAAGCTCTTTTGGCAAATTATATCCGATAGCCAACGATTTCAGACGCAAATAACCTGCTTTTTTATAAAAATAATCAGACGTATACCCATTGGTAGCAGCACCTCCCAAACGGGGATAAAGAGCATCCGATACATTATTTTGCTCACACCAACGAAGATCATACAGCTCCTGTGGGAAGGTCAATGTATTATGCCACAATGTAATATTGCTGTTATATCCGAAAGCCCCCTGGAAAAGAGCAGCAAAATCAAAATCTTTATATTTCAGATCGACATTCAGTCCATACATCCAGTGAGGCATAGTTCCTTTACCTATCTCAACCTGGTCTTTCCAATCCAACACTTTATCTCCATTTACATCCACATACCGAATATCGCCTGGTCGCAAAGATGTATTTTGCTTATTATCCTGATCAAAACCCAAATTATCAATTTCTTCCTGAGAAGTGAACAATCCGTCTGATACATATCCGAATTGTCTATCTATCCATTGTCCGGACTTCTGATTTATCCTTTTCTGGTCAGGATCTGTATACATCTGTTCTTCATAATGATCCCATTTTGCTCTGGACCACGAAATATTACCACTAATATTATAACTGAAATTTTTAAAGTTTTTTGAACTACCGACAATAAGTTCAAACCCTCTGTCTGTCATACTATTAATATTCTCATCCGGAAAACTTGCACCAAATGTAGGAGATAAACTCATAGAACGTTTAGCCGGGATACCCGATCTCTTCCGGTAGAAGACATCACCTTCCCCATAAATTAATTGATTCAGGAATGAATAATTCAAACCGACATTCCATATTTCAAATTTCTCCCAGGACAAAATAGGATTAGCTAATCCTGTCGTCACAATACCGGACATACTTTTATCTCCCAACAGATAATACCCATTTAATTTATAACCGGATAAATATTGGAAGTTACCCACAGCATCATTACCTGAACGTCCGTAACTTGCTCTAACCTTCAAATCATCCAATACAGATTTGGTATTTTCCATAAAAGATTCCTCTGTGATTCTCCATCCTAATGAAGCACTCGGAAAAAAGCCCCATCTGTGTCCGGGAGCAAATTTAGCCGAGGCATCCGCTCTTAATGTTGTTTCCAACAAATATTTATTCTTATAGGAATAATTGAATCTTCCGACAAAACTCTTACGTCCCATCTCCGATGAAGCTCCGTCATTTTTCATTGTTTCTGTATTACCGACAAATAATTCCTCTATAGAAGGAGTCAGCAAATCTTCCCTGCTGGCAGACATCCAGTTGCCGGAGTAATCAATCGCCTCATACAGAGCCAAAACAGACAGGGTATGATCTTCTGCCAACGTATTATCATAATTAACAGAAAATTGTCTGGTCAGCATTTTACTTCGATCATCCCGTTGCGATAATTGAGCCGAATTTCCCAATCCACCTGCACTGATATATGTGTCACTCGCCACATCATATCTATAAAAGGAAGATGGTCTGTTAAATCTCTTTTGGAATTTAATATCATCATAATAATTAACAAAAAATTTAGCAGAAAGTCCTTTTACCCATTTTATACTATATTTTAAAGCGATTGTACCGGTTAAAGTTAGCTTTTCATCTTTTGTATATCCGGATAAATCGGTATTAGACGTAACATGTGCCCCCCCTGTTCCCTTTCCATCGGCATAAGAGATTCTCGTCGGATCAGGCAAATGAGCCGGATAAATAGGCAACGTATTCCAAAAGTCCTGCCAAACTGTATTTTCCCCTGCAGACTGTCCACGGACTGTTGTCATATTATCAGACTTTATGAAAGACAAGTCCAACTGCAATGATAACTGATCCGTGATATTGGCATCGATATTCGATTGTAAATTATAACGCTTATAATCCCCTCCATTATTTTTCCAGATAGATTCCTGATCTAAATACCCCAAAAAGCCGTAATACTTAATCTTCTCACTACCTCCGCGTACCGATATATTATGCTGGTTCAATGGAGACCAGTTTCTGATCAATTCGCTATACCAATCGGTATTTACATACTGCGGATCTGTTCCGTCATAAAACTTCTGTATTTGTTCTTCCGTATAGGGAGCGGTCGACTCCGGTTTACCGGACTGAAGCCATTCTTCCCGTTTCAAAGTCGCATAATCTCCCGAAGAAACAGGTTTAGGCATAGTAGTAATACCTTGAAAAGTAATGGATGAATTAATAGCAATAGTCGGTTTTTGGACAACTCCTCTCTTTGTTGTTACCAAAACAACGCCATTACCGGCACGAGCTCCATAAATTGAGGCGGAACCATCTTTCAGTATACTGATAGACTCAATCTGGTTCGGGTCAACCCGGTTAAAATCAGTTTCTATTCCATCTACAATCCAAATAGCATTATCCGCAAATCCACGCACCTTTATAGTGGCCTGGTCCGCCCCTGGTTGTCCGCTTGTCTGCTGAGACACCAACCCTGGCAATCTACCACCTAAACTATTTATAGTACTGGAAACCGGAGCTACTGTCATTTCTTCACTTTTAACCGTAGCAATAGAACCTGTCAGGTTCCCTCTTTTCTGGATACCATATCCGACAACGACTACTTCATCCAATGTTTTGGTATCTTCCTTTAATGTGATAGCCAATGCCTGTTCATTACCGATTTTCTGTTCATAAGAAAGATAACCGATATAAGACACTTCCAACAGATCGCCTTTTTCTACATTCAATGAAAATTTTCCGTTTATATCTGTAACAGCTCCATTTGTCGTTCCTTTTACCATTACATTGGCTCCAATAATAGGTATACCGGCTGCATCGACAACTGTCCCTGTAATTTTATTCCCTTTTTGGAAAATAACAGGATTTGATGATTTTACAGATAATACAATACGGTTCTCTACTACTGAATAACCGACATTGGTCCCGGAAAAAACGGCATCCAGTATTTTAAATATATCAGCATCGTCGACAGATACCGATACTTTACGATTCAAATCGACATGACGATTGTTATAAAAAAAAGAAAAATTACTTTTCGCTTCTATCTGTTCCAACACTTCCTGCACTGTTTGATTTTTCGTTTCCAAACTTATCCGGGCAGTTTGTGCATAGCTACCAGAGGCATGTAATAAGCTAATTGAACTTAGCATAAAGACAAAAAACAGTTTCATAACCAATGGAATCTTTTTTAAGGTTAACCCAAGTGACATTGTCACCCACCGAAATTGGGTAATAGATAATTTTTGCATAACTTTGTGTACTTTTTGGTTGAAAAAATGATTTGATACGAACCTGTCGCCAAACAGGTTTCTTTCAGTTAACTCATTTCATTCGGATAAATACGCCAATATTTATCCGAATGTTTTTGTTTCAGGAGGTCCGTTTGCCATACGCTTTCATTTTTAATAGATTTCTACTTTACTTTTTCTATCCAATTTGTTTTCCGACGGAATATAACGCCACTTAATTCCGGAAGAAGCATTGAATATGTCTAATATCTGTTCCAATCGATGATTGGTAAATGATCCGGTAAAAAAATCTTTTACATATTTATTATTTGACACTACAAAATCCACATTAAACCTCTTTGTCAACATACGCAATGCTTCTTCAAAAGGAGTCTTCTTGAAAATAATCATTCCATCCTTCCAGGATATCTCAGCTTCCCCGCTTGTCTGATATATATCCGACCGATTCGTCTGGATATTATAAACCAATTTTTCACCCGGCTTTATATCCACCTGTCCGGACTTGGAAATGAATGCGACTTTCCCGCTTATCAATGTAGTCGAGACAATAGAATCCCATCTAAAAGCTTCCATATTAAAAGAAGTTCCCCACACTTCCACGCTGGCATTGTGAGGAGTGGTTACAACAAACCGCTTTTCCGGATTCTTTACGACCTCAAAGAAAGCCTCACCTTCCAAGCGGACCGAACGGAATTCCCCTTCGAAACTCTCCGGATATACCAGTGAAGACTCGGAATTCAAATTAACCTTTGTACCATCCGGTAATGTCAGGCTGGTCGTCATACCCGGATTTGTCCGGACTTCCAACATACGGATATCCTGTTTTTCAGGAATAAGTACTTGCAACAGATAAGCAACCAGCAACGGGATGAATAATATGGCAGCCACCCGCTGCCCCCATATAAACAACGCCTTTAGTTGGCTTCTGAAAATACGGTTGTCTACTTTGGATAAAGCATTGTCCGTATTTACCCGATCCATGACAGAGATAGTATCCGATGCCAAATAGATCAGTTGTATCTGCCGGGCTATTTTATAATGCTCTTCAGATTGACGGATCCATTTTTCAACTTTCTCCCTTTCCTCCGCAGACACATTGCCTTCACAATAACGGGGAAGAAGCTCCTCTACAATATCTATATTCTTTTCGCTCATTAAAATCACCTTTTATTATTATGACAGGTGGGATCGGATGAGTTCCTAAACAGAAATCGACTTTTTTCAAAAAAAATTATGATATTTGCTCTTAGATAAGAAAAACATATGAAAGGGAGTATACATAACGAACAATACCAGAATGAGAATTTTCTTTTGTCAGCATTACGTCAGTCAGACAGAGAAGCATATACCTTCTTGTTTCGGAAATATTACCCGATGTTGTGCGCATATTGCCACAAGTTTATTTCATTAGAAGATTCTGAGGAGATTGTCCAGGATGTTCTGTTCTGGTTATGGGAATCCCGCAAAGAGCTGGTTATCGAAAAATCACTCAGCCAATATCTGTTTAAAATAATATATAATAGAGCAATTAACAAAATAGCCAGTCTACAAGCAAAAAGTAAAGCCGACACCGTCTTCTTCGAGCAGATGCAGGAAATGTTACAGGAGACCGATTATTACCAGATTACAGAACTAAGGGAATTGCTCAAAAAAGCTATAAATAAATTGCCGGACAGCTACCGCCAGGCATTTGTCATGCACAGGTTCCAGCACATGAGTTACAAGGATATAGCTGAACAGGCAGGAGTCTCGAGCAAAACCATAGATTATCGGATACAGCAGGCTTTAAAGATTTTACGCAAAGAATTAAAAGATTATCTGCCCCTCCTGTATTTTATTCATCTGGTTTAACAGAAAAAATATATATTATTCTTTATCTTGACACATTAATCATTTATGATGAAATAGAATGAAATTATTTATCCAATTGTTTATCTTGCTGTTGTCACTCAGTATACTGTATCCGGCAAATGCTACCGAAGCCGATAAAGCACCTACTATCACATTGAATATCAGCAATCTCCCTCTACCTGATGTTCTTGTGATAATCGAAAAGCAATCGGAGATGTCCTTTTCTTACGAATCTTCGGTTATCAAAGATATTCCGAAAGTAACATTGCAGGTAAATCAAGTTCCGTTGCGTACCTGTCTTGATATGCTTTTCAGGGATCTCTCCGTCACCTATACTATAAAAGGAAAATTTATTATCTTACGAAGAAAAAGCAATCTCGTTACGATCAGCGGCTTTATCCGCGATCAATATACAACCGAATACCTTATCGGTGCTTCCGTCTACAATCCCAAAACCCAGGAAGGGACAGCAACCAATAACCATGGTTTTTTCAGTCTGACCGTACAACAAGGTGATATCCAGCTGGAAACATCTTATATTGGTTACCAGCGCTTCGCATATCATTTGAATGATCTGAAAAAAGATACGGTCATGGAAATACTGCTCAAAAGCGGTAAAGAACTTCAGGAAATAGTCGTTACCGGAACAAATGCTTCACAAAATCCGGTATACACTCCCCAGATGGGGACATTGAAGATTTCACAGAAAACAGTAAAATCAATCCCAACCCTTCTCGGAGAATCGGATGTGATCAAGACTTTGCAGACACAGCCGGGTGTTTCGGCAGGAACGGAAGGTTTGGCAGGTATGTACGTCCGGGGTGGCAATGGCGATGAGAACCTCTATATGATAGACGGCATTCCCCTTTACCAGGTAAACCACCTGGGAGGATTCTTTTCCGCTTTTAATGCCGAGGCTCTGAAAGATGTCGATTTTTACAAATCGGCTTTTCCCGCCCGTTACGGAGGAAGACTTTCAAGCGTAGTCGACGTACATACCAAAGATGGAAATATGAAAGAATATCATGGCAGCGCCATGCTGGGCCTCACTTCCGGAAACATTAATTTTGAAGGTCCGCTCGTCAAAGATAAAACATCATTCAATGCATCCCTGCGCCGCTCCTGGTTCGATGTGCTGACAGCTCCGGCACTTGCCATCTGGAACAGGATAGAGAAAAAGGATGGAAAAAAACGAACGGGCAGATATGCGTTCACCGACATCAACATGAAGGTAAACCATCACTTCAATGACCGCAGCCAAGGATATGTCAACCTTTATTTCGGACAAGATTTTCTAAAAGGAGGAAGTACCGATTATAAAACGAGTGATGATAATCTCTACTACGAATCGAAAGATATCGGGAAATTACGCTGGGAAAATACCGTTGCCTCCGCCGGATGGTCTTATGTGATGAATCATAAAATGTTCAGTAATATTTCGGCTTATTACACACGTTATAATTCCTCCATAAGAAGAATAGAGGAAAACCAGACAGGTAAAAAAGACGATGAGGAGTATAAAAAAAGTAAAAGAAATACATCGACTGAAAATGGTATCAACGACCTGGGTTCCCGAATGAATTTCGACTATTTGCCCGCTCCTGCCCATCATGTCCGTTTCGGTAGCAATTACATCTATCATCATTTCCGCCCGGAATATACCCAAAATGAAGTGACCGGCGATTATGAGAAACTGGAAGTCAAAGATGTGAAAGAGACTTTATCGGCAAATGAACTGGCTGTTTATGCAGAAGATGACTGGACAGTCAATCATTTTATCCGCCTGAATGCCGGGATACGTTTCAGTCTTTACAATGTCCGTCAAAAAACGTATACTTCGCTGGAACCCCGCATATCTTCCCGCTTCCTGGTCAATCCCCATCTAAGCCTGAAAGCATCCTATGCCCGGATGAGCCAGTACATTCACCAGATAAACGAAAGTTATATGAGTCTGCCGACAGATACCTGGATGCCGGTTAGTAAGAAACTCCGCCCGTTGGTCAGCGACCAAGTATCGGCCGGCGCCTATTACAATCTGCACAACGACTATTCTTTCTCAGTAGAAGGTTATTATAAATGGATGAATCATATTCTCGACTATAAAGACGGATATAATTTCCTCCCGTCATTCATCGGTTGGGAAGATAAACTGGCCCAGGGCAAAGGATGGTCGTACGGGGTAGAACTGATTGCCCGTAAAGAAACCGGACGTGTCACAGGATGGTTGGGATACGGACTGATGTGGGCAGACCGCCAGTTTGCTGAAATAAATGACGGTAAACGTTACCCTGCCAAATTCGACAACCGTCACAAACTGAATGTCGTAGCAAACTGGAAACTAAGCGACAAAGTAGAATTAACCGGCAGCTGGACATTTATGACGGGAAACCGCCTTACCGCTTCTTTCGAAAATTACGAAGACCTCGGACAGGCACATTTTCCTTCCGACGTAGCTCCTATTCCTCCGTTTATGAATACACCGGGAGGACTTGAATATTTCACCGAACGCAATAATTTCCGCCTGCCGGCTTATCACCGGCTTGATCTGGGTATCAATATTTATCGTCCTAAAAAGAACGGACGCATGGGAATCTGGAATGTCAGTATATATAATGTATATTGCCATATGAATGCGATTACCTTAAAAAAGCGTTTCTGGTATAATTATTATTGTTATTTCGAAACGATGAGTATTCTGCCTATCATACCATCAGTTTCATACACCTATAAATTCTGAATAAGATGAAAACAAAAATACTTCTGTTATCTGTCCTGTCAGGCTTCATATCTATCCTGACTTCCTGTTACCGCGAAATTGACGTGGAGAAATATCGTACTACCCCTAAAATCGTCATTAACTGCCCTATATCCCCCGATACCGTTATCCGGGCGAGCATTACCCGCACCTATTTTTTCTCAGATCTGGACAATCTCGAACCTGAATACAATGGCTGGAACGGGCAAACAGAAATTTCAAGTATAAAATTAAGAAATGCAAAGGTTGAACTTTACATAAACGGAACTTACAAAGAAGATATGAAATGGCAGGCTTTGGATAGTGTCGAAGAGCATCAAGCACCGGATACCTTTTTCATATCGACGGTCATTCCGCAGGCCGGTGATAAAGTCAAACTAGTGGCTACCACACCCGAGTACGGATCTGCATGGGCAGAAGACGTCGTTCCTCAACGGGTTCCGATCGAAAAGATAGAGGTCAGTTGCCGGAAAGAAACCGGAGATCCTTACAGCATACAAAATAATACCCCTGGCAATATAACTTATAATAATGAATATTATGCCTTTCAGTATTACATAACCTTCAGGGACACACCGGGTAAAGCGAATTACTACCAGTTATGGGTGGAAGGAGACATTCAATATATCGACCCCATATTCAACAGTGTAAATTCCACTATCGACGGGACGTTAGGCTATGACGGCGTAGACGGACGGGGCGGTCGTGTATTTACCGACGAACTTATTGATGGAAAAGAATATACCATCCAGGTAAAAGAGCTGATACAGGCACATTATAGTGTTCAGGATTTGAAAGAAAGAAGCATTAACTTGTATGCTCTCTCCGAATCTTATTATCAATATTTGTTATCATTGGAAAAAATCAGTGCCAGCACTTTATCCGGTAGCCTGTCTAACATAGGATTGGCCGAACCGCTTCGTGTTTATACCAATGTAAATAACGGCACCGGCATCTTAGGAGCCTGCCAGCGTACTAACATAAAGATCAATCTGGGAGATTATATTCCAAAGAAAGAAGACAAATAAAAGCCATCTCCGGATATATACGGAAGCCAGTATTTCTTATTTCTTCCGATTATTTGTACCTTTGTTCTGATAATACAAAAGGAACATTCATGTACTTCAAAGATATAATCGGTCAGGAAGAAATAAAAAAACAACTTATCCATTCAGCACAAACAGGTGTTGTGCCTCATGCCCAGCTATTCACGGAACAGGGAGGTGCGGGAGCATTTCCTCTGGCACTGGCTTATGGCCGTTATCTGAACTGTACGCACCGGACCGAGACTGATGCCTGCGGGAGATGTCCGTCCTGCCTGAAATTTAACGAACTGGCGCACCCAGACCTGCATTTTGTATTCCCTATCGTTGCCAAAAAGGAAAAGAAAAAAGAAGTATGCGACGATTATTTGACCGAATGGCGCGGTTTCCTGAAAGAACGTCCTTATTTCAATATCGACGGATGGCTGGATTACATCGATGCCGGCAATTCGCAGGCCATCATCTATTCGAAGGAAAGTGACGAAATCATCCGTAAACTGAATTTGAAAATATACGAGGCGTCTTATCGTATCCTGTTGGTCTGGCTGCCCGAAAAGCTCCATCCGACCTGTGCGAATAAACTTCTGAAAGTGATAGAAGAACCTCCTTTGAATACCGTCATCCTGATGGTATCGGAAATACCGGACCAGATCTTAGGAACGATCCTGTCACGTGCACAGCGAATCAATGTCCGTTCCATCCACCCGGAGGCTATAACAGCTGCTATGATAACACGATTCGGACTGGCGCCGGACGATGCAAAACATGTGGCTCACCTGGCAAACGGGAGTTATCTGAAAGCCATAGAAGCGATCAGCCTGAGTGAAGAAAACAGTTTCTATCTGGAGCAGTTCAAGGCGATGATGCGTAACTCCTGGGCACGTAACGTCAAAGGGATGAAAGCGATGGCCGATGTTCTTGCCGGCATCGGACGCGAACGCCAAAAGAACTTCCTGCAATACTGCCAGCATCTGATCCGTGAAAACTTTATGTACCGTTTCCAGTCACCGGACCTGAATTATATGAATATGGACGAATCCGGTTTTGCCGTAAAATTCGCCCCTTTCGTTAACGAACGGAATGTATTCGATATCATGGAAGAGCTGGCAAAAGCAGAACGGCATATTACCCAGAATGTAAATGCCAAAATGGTCTTTTTCGATCTTTCGTTACGCCTGACGGTTCTGATAAAACGGTAAGCAAAAATTATTCTAAAAAATCCAGCGTCAACAGTAACTAACCGTGAATCAGTTACTGTTGACTGCCGAATAATAAATAAAGCCTAATGAATCAAGCCATCACCAGCCGGAGAATAAGCACCGATCTCACCGATATAAGCATATGATGAGCGGGAGTTTGATCCTACATAATACATGAAATAGCGTGCTTTAACAACATTAGCCGCCCTTGAAAACTGAGGGATATCGACTACATTATCTAAAGAGTAAACGCCATAGTCCTTCCATCCCATATCATTACTGTCTGTCGGATCAGCCAACGATTCGGCATAGAATATCTGATGCGTCGGTTGGGCACCACCGGAGTCGTCCATACGACGATATACTTCAAAACTCGATATATCAATCACTTCTCCCATATCCACTATAAAATAATGAGGGAAAGGAGCCGTTGGATTATGCTCCGTATGCCACGGAGTATTAATATCTCCATCGATAGCATTCGTTGCCGGCCATTCAGGAGAAGCCGAAGCCGAACTAAAAGCGACAATCTTCCAGCTGGATTTGTCTATCGGGCTTTCATAATAAATCGGTATACTTTTAGAAACAGTCGTGAAAGTATCTATGGCATTCTCTTCCGGCAGGAAACGTAAATTATAACTCACATTTCCTTTTAATTTATATAAGGTAGTAGTAGAAGCATCAGCCGGAACTTCCATACGGACCGTTTTATCAGAAATATCGGTATATTGCAACTCCATACCGATAGCCCCTCTGACTGTTCCTCCCCAATAAATCACCATCGAATCACCTTCCATATCATAACGGGTAAATTCGGTAGTATAACTTCTGTTAGAAAGTCCGTTCTTATAGTTCTCTCCATAAGAAGATCCGGTAGCTTCATATTCCAACGAACGGTTACCGAACTTATCGAAGCTGACCAACTGGAACAGATATCCGCTTTCCGGCATATCATCGAGTATAACAGGAAAAACACCAGTCTTTCCACCGATCTCGACATCGACAGAGTCTTCATAATTATTCCAATAAACGCGTAAATTCTCTACACGTTGAGCTTTTACATAAATGTCTAATTGAATCCGGTTCTCGCCTGCCCGAACACCTACACTATCCACTTTTGCGGCATAAACGATCTCTCCTTCGTCAAGATACTTGTCAGTAAGATCATTCATATCCGTACATGACTGGCTGGCGATTGCCAATAGCATCAGTAATGCAAAACATACTTTATTGAATTTCATAAACTGTTCTTTTTATAATTATTGATATAATTCAGATCTGTTGTCACCAAACACAAACAGTTCTCCTATCTGGAAATTATCACCGCCTGCCCAAGTTCTAAGCACTTTTATACGAATCCATCGAACAGGTGGAACATCCAACGGCATAATAAAATTCTCGCCGGACACAAGAGCAACGTCATCATCTTCCGAAGAATGCTGACCTAAAGGAAGCCCTGAAGGTTTTACAGATTCGAAAGTACCCAACAATGTCCAACTATCCCAATTACCTGTAGGATCCAGATCTGTAGCACCATAAACTTCAAACTGTTTCAGGTTTCCTTCAGAAAAAATATAAGCATCTCCACGTTGATAGAGTAATAAACGACTGATCTTACCTACCGCTCCTAAATCAATAGTAATCGATTGAGGCCAAACCCCGGTTCCACCCGGCGAACTAAAACCATTATCACCTGGACCATAAATGCCATCCCATATACGAGACATCCCCCAACCAGCTCCTTCACCAATATCGTTCGGTAATTTAGCATCGGACCATTTAGTCTTATCGAATGAGGTTTCAAACATAGGTGTCAACTCTTTATAAAGAGTCGGACTGATATTTCCCCAGCGATCCTTCACGTAGATTCCGAAATCCATTGGAATAGTATCCAAACCACGGGCAGCTCCACTCCCCTCTATAACAGTCGTATAAAATGTTTCCAAGGGTTGATAATCTCCATATTCATCTTTACGTACAATATGAACTGTCACCTCATCCCGGTTGCTATTTGTCCACAGTCCTTGTACCCCCCCAAAATCTTGTACCAAATCAAGTGTCTTACCGATCGTCAACACGGGAGGTTCTTCAGGATTCACCGTTACTTTCACAGGAGCAGATTCATTACGACTCCGATCCACTGCTATAAGCGAAACCTCACGCGGTTCCATATCGCCAAAACCTACTACCTTGATCGTATCCGTATAAAGAGAACTTTTAGCTTCAGCCAACCCTTCCTTTAAGTTATAAACGGCTTTAACATAAAGCAAATCTTCATCATCCGGTAAAGTATAACTAAGAATAGCCCCTCCGGGAATATTTTTTACATTCACATTCGAGACAGCCCCCGGAGCAATGGAATCTATAGGTTGCTGTCCTATTGGAGATTCGCTGCATGACCAAGTGATCAAACCTAGCGTCATGACAGACAGTATAATCTTATTTTTCATATTCATCATTATTATAATGTATTAGATAATGAATTTATTACCAACCGTAATTTTGTACAAGATTTTTATTAGTAATAATATTCGTCTCCCGGATAGGCATAAAATAATCTTTCACCGTAACTTTTACAGGAACTTCAGCCACATTCTGCAACTTATAAAAGTCTTCAGGTGTCTCACCCATGATATTCCACCCCTGAGGCTGTATATTATAAGTATCGATCTGCTTCCAACGACGAATATCCCAATAACGTTTGGATTCAAAAGCAAACTCAACCGTTCTTTCATCATGGATAATATTACGCAAACCTTCTTTTGTCGTCGGTTTAGACGGATCGGTAGAATATTTACTCCATGAATCTATTACCCCCTCTAATCCGGCACGTTCACGAATCCGGTCTATATATTCATACACTTCTGCCGAAGGACCGGAATATTCATTCAATGCTTCCGCATAAAGCAAATAAAGATCAGCCAAACGGATAACAGGAAAAGGGTAATATTCCGGTTCTGCAATAGTACTGTTAGTAACACCGTTTTTATAACTAGCCATTTTCTTCGGAGCATAACCGGTTATGGAATAAGAACTACCCCCTTGATAACCAGACCACCCCAAATTTAAAAAGTTGGTATAGTTACATGACTCGAAGTCGTTTTTCCCGTTTCCGTAGTAGATTCCCTGGTCGAAACCTATGCTGGCATAAAAACGAGGTTCACGGTTATAGTGCATATAACAAGTACGTTGTCCTTCCTTTACAAAATATTTCTCATCTCCGGAGGAAGGTTCCGAACGTAATTCATAGCGTTTATCATACCATCCCTCTTTGCTCCACTGTTTATCTTCATTCATAGGGATACCATTGGATGTATAAAAACGTTCTACAGTTTTAATTGTCGGAGCCCATTGAGCACTGATTGTATTGATTATTCCTGCATCGATACGTACAACACGAGGGGTCGAATGATAGGAACGATCCCTGCATTGACTATTTGTACCTCCCCATATCAACTCACAGTTCCAACGTTCGCAAACAACCTGACGCAACATAGTCTGCAATTGGAACACAGGATGCTGAGTCACTGTGATCGGTTCAATTTCCGTATACAGTTTCTTTCCGGCGCCATGACAAGCTTCTATCGCTTCTTTACAAGCATCTGCAGCAATTTTCCATTTTTCAGGATCATACGTTTGATTAAACAAGACTGTCCCGCGATTATCTATCAGTCCTGCCATTTCTGTATTACCATTAAACAAAGGGCTGGCAGCCATTACCAATATCTCTGCACGAACAGCCAAAGCTATCTGTTTATCAACACGACCGCCTTCAATACTCATAACCATGTCTTTATAATCCGGCAGATCAGGCAAAGCTTCCAAAATCAGATCATTTACATAAGTCACCACATCATCCACTTTATCACGATAAACCGCAACCTGTTCAGGTGAAGCAGAAACTGGTAGGTTTTCATCTATAATAGGTATAGGACCATAGCATTTCAACAGATAATAATGATAATATGCCTTTAAGAATTTCACTTCAGCAACCCAACGAATACGTTCAGATTCTTCCAAATCAACCGTACTAGCTATGTTCTCCAAGAAGATATTACAATCACGGATACCAATGAATAAGCCTTTACCACCTTGCAGACCATCCCAAAAATTCAGATAAGGATCATCTAGTTTTTGAAAACCACGTTGTAGATAAGAAGATGTAAACGTTGGAAATACATGTGATGCTATCGGATAGAACTGCCATGTCTCGTCACCACCGTTAATCGCCGGGTCATTAAATAAATCCCCCCACTGCGGGCGATAACTATAACAAGTATATAAAAACTTTTCGGCTGCAGCTCGATTCGTAAAAGCTGACTCAACCGTTGCTACGTTATCCGGTACTAAATCCAGATAACCGTCACACGAGGTAAATACCTGTATTAATGCTGTAAACATTAATATTTTATAGAATGCTTTCATGTAAACTAATTTATTGATTAATAGAATCAAATAAGACAAAACCCGTTACAACTCTCATTAGAAGGAAATCTGAGCTCCCAAATTGAATACACGCTGAACCGGATATCCTAAACCATTTCCACCCATTTCAGGATCCCACAATTTGAAAGGACTGAATGTTAGCAGGTTCGTGCCGCTGAAATAGATACGAAAGTTCTTTACAAAGACTTTTTTAAGTACATTGGTCGGAACTGTATATCCGAACTCCAATGATTTCAAACGCAAGAATGAACCATTGCGCATAAACCAGGTAGACGGTTTCTGATTATTCTCTACAGCTTCATAAGATAAACGTGGCCACAAAGCATACAGGTTACGATTATCTTCAGACCAGTGATCATCTGCATATGCTTTTAACAAAGCATTCTGTCCGTTGAGGAAAGGTAGAGTTCCGTTATCCGTTGATGTGTCGATCCAGAATGATTCCCGAGCCAATCCCTGGAAGAAGAAAGATAAATCCCATTGTTTGTATCCTCCGGACAGACCGAAACCATAAACAATTTCCGGACTGGTTGGATAACCCATCGGTACCATATCCAATTCGGTAATCTTACCATCGTTATTGATATCTTTATATTTGATATCACCGGCCATATAATTACCAAACTGACTCGGCGAATTACGGATATCTTCTTCATCTGCAAACAAACGTTCAGCCACATAACCGAAATTCTGATTCAGGGAAGTCCCCAGTTTCGACTTCCAAGGCGTTGCACTGTAATCCGGCTCTTCGTAAGCAGTAAACTCACTGGTTGCATAAGTGAAATTAGCCATCCCCGTCAACCAGGCATCATTATTAATCATATGGTTATAGTTCAACGACAGGTCGATACCACTACTTTTAGCTTTTCCCACATTAGCCATTACATCAGCCTGAAGCCCCATAGTTGTAGGAATAGAAGCACGTGACATTAAAATATTCCAACGGGATTCCATAAAATAATCCGCCTGCAATTCCAATTTATCAAATAGTCCTAACTCTACACCCAGATTTGTTTTCCGGGCAGTCTCCCAGGTTATATCCTCGTTCGGGTAACGAGAGATCGAAACACCATTCAACGTACGTCCTCCAAAATTTCCATAAGTACCGAACGACGATTGCTTACCATCGCTATTCATATTAACTTCCGAAATATAGAAAAAACGATCTTCAGGTCTGCCAATCGCATCGTTACCGGATAACCCATGAGTAACTTTCAGTTTCAATTTATTAATCGTTTTCTTCAAATCGTCATTCCAGAACGCTTCACTAGAAACAAGCCAACCAAGTCCCATTGAAGGGAAGAAACCAAAACGTTCCTTTCTGGCAAAACGTTCGGAACCGTTATAACCGAAGTTTGCTTCAAGGAAGTAACGCGAATCATAAGCATAAGTAGCACGACCGGCAAAGTTCACATTGCGTGAAGGTAATGAAAGTTGTAATGTATTGGCGTCGGAAGTCAGGGATTGACGAAGTGTGAAAACCAACATAGCACCGACAGCATGCTTTTCATTATAAGTTTGATTCCAGTTAGCAGCCGTTTCAAAATAAGTTGTAGAACTAACTACTTTATTACCGGGAACAAAGTCTAATGTTTCACGTCCATCCTGTTCGTTAAGGGGGGCCAAAATATAGGTATCCTCCAACTTATTATAGGAACCTATTCTATAGAAGAATGGTACATATTGACGAGACACATCAAAATAACCATATCGATTTGTATTGAACATAGCACGAAGAGACAATCCTTCTGTGATAAAATCCAAATTCTGCTTCAATTCGAACTGAGCCGCCATCTGAGATGTTTGCGTATCTTTATACCCTTTCAACATATCTGCATACGGGTTATTATACTGTCCCTTGTCTGCATTACCGAATAATATATGTTTGGTATACTGATTTGCTTCATCAGCCGGATAAGAAGGGGCGAACAAAACAGGGTTAGTCCGCATTACTTTCGCGAACAGCTGATCGCCACCATCTATCGGTCCGGTATAGTCATCAAATGCACCGCTCAAACGAACGACAGCTTCTGTCGTTTTGGTAACATTGATATTTACATTGGCACGAAGCATATATCGTTTCAAGTTGATATTATTATTGAAACTGCTCTTTTTATCGACATTCAATACGCCCTTATCCGAAATATAACTGCCGGCAATGTAATAACGAGCGACTTTACCACCACCACTTACGTTAAAGTTGGCACGGTAGTTGAATGTATTATTCTTGAATAGTTCGTTATACCAGTCCGTAGCCGGATAAACGTACGGATTCACACCGGCAATCGTATTATCTATCTTCTGTTGCGAATAAGGTAGTGCCCCCATCGGGTTACGTGTCAAAACGGCTTCATTATGAAGACGCATATAGGTTATCGGATCGGCCAGTTCCACCATTTTTGTCGGTTGCGACATAGAACCTTCCAACCGGATACTTACCTGGGCGGCCCCTTCCGCTCCTTCTTTCGTCGTTACCAAGATAACACCGTTAGCACCACGAGACCCATAAAGGGCTGTTGCTGTGGCATCCTTCATAATAGAAAAAGAAGCGATATCATCCGGCTGAATGCGGGATAATTCCGTGGTAGTAACCTCATTGTTATCAATAAGAATAAGAGGATCTTTTTTATAACCGAAAGTAGTCACACCACGAATAAAAAATTCAGCATTGTCTTTTCCCGGTTCGCCACTTCGTTGATAGGCAATCACTCCGGACAGACGTCCGGCCATTGCCGTAGTCAGGTTGCTGGAAGGAACTTTTAATTCCGATGGATTCAAGGTTGTAATAGATCCGATAACACTTTCCTTCTTTTGTTTGGCAAAAGCAACGACAGTCACTTCCTCCAGTTCATCCGTTTTGGGTTTCATCGTAATTACAAGATCCTTCTTATCCTTGACCGTTACAATCTGATCTTCCATACCCAGATAAGAAACAGTCAGTTTTTCACCAACCGAAACACTGATCACAAATGATCCGTCGATATCTGTGGCAACACCTCTTGTGCCACCAACGAGAACTATATTTGCACCGGGAAGAGGCTCTCCCATATCATCAATTACTTTTCCTTTTAAATTGAAGGTTGCCTGACTCTGATTCGGAATAATCCCACTTGAAGCTGATTTGCCCCTATCTACTCCTACATTAACCGACGCAAAAGATATTGTATAACTAAAAACACATAGAATAGTTAGGGATACAGCTTTTCCTTTTATATTACTGCATATAGATTTATTCATTATATTGATATTAAGTTTAACAATTAAATATGTTAATTACTGATACTATTGAATAGGTTCATTTTATGTCTTCATAAGCTATTTCATTTATGTTACTGACTATTAGTTCTTGTGGAACTATGTTAATATCAGAAACACAAAAAAGAAGACATGCATTGTATATCAATACATTAACAATTCAACACATAGTTAACACAAAAAGATTCCGTGGATTACATATCTGTTTTCAAGATGACTTTCGAAACTTATTTAGGGATAGTGCCAGTTTTATTATATTAAATATCATTTTTGTAACTTGTGATTTTTATTTAATACGGATATTTGTAACAATTAACAATCCGGATTAAATTAACATAGTTCCACAAGGACTGAGGATACCTTTAAACAACAAATATGAAATTGTGAAAAAATATAGCAAAAGAGAAATCTGCCATATCTGTAAATAGATTACATTGTAAAGAGATGAATCTTTCTTTTATAACGGGAGAGTAACTTTTCCCCTCTCGAGAGGGGGAAGGGGGTGTGTTAAAGCAAGTTACAAACTATCGGCAGACTTCCCCAAAAAGTACCTATCTTTTAAAATGTAAAGTCCCTACTTTTGATTACAAAACTAGGGACTTTTGATCTCAAAACATATATGTTTTTACAGAGGATGAACTATAGCTTCTTACTCCTCCAATTACCTTTCCACAAATAGAAGAATGCAATAAACAGCATCCCATTATAAACATGTTCCGTTGTCCAGCAAACCGCAACATCGGCATGTAACCAGACACCGACCAGGAACGTATAGGATACATAGACTAAAATACTTGCCATATCGATCCATAATGCAACCTGTGTATTCCCGGTTCCCGAAACGCTGAAGAAATAAATAAAAGCAGGAACCGCCAATATATAGGAAGAAAGCATGACCCAAAGGGACGGAACAGAACTTTGTATCAAGTCCGGATTATCCGTATAAATACGCAGTACCAAATCCGGAAATAAAGCGATCAATATCCCTAACGGCAACACAAAAAAGTAACAAAGCCTTATCATCCGCCCGCACAATCCCATCACCTGGTCCGACTTGCCGGAACCGATCAGGTTACTCACCAGTGAACTCGACGTGGAAGCAAACGCATTGACAAACATAAACAGGAAAGACGAAATACTCCGTACTACATTCGTGATAGCCAGCGGACGTTCCCCCTGATGCTCCATCACTACAAAAAAGATAAACCAACCGATAAACGCGATACCATGTTGCACCATTATCCAGATCGATACATTCAATATTTGTTTCAACATCCGGAAATCAATTCCGGTAAAACTAAACATTCCATACTTCTTATAATCGATCTTCTTCCAGGTATAAATGATAAAGAACAACACCGACACCGCCTCAGAAATAGAAGAGGCGATCGCCGCTCCGGCAATCCCTAAAGCCGGGAAACCGAACTTACCGAATATCAGGATATAATTTAGCACCACATTCGTCAGCACCATCACGACAGAGTTGGCCGTCAGTATCTTAGTCTTGGTGATACCGACATAAAACGCCCTGAACATCACCGCTATGAACGAGAAGAAGAACCCGTAGACACGCCAATCGATATAACTCATGGTCGCCTGGTAAACCTCATCCGAGCCGATCAGCTTCCGGAGAATCACCGGTGAATAGAAATGGGAAACCGTAAATAAGGTGGCAGCAAGTAATAACAGGAAAAGTGCTCCCTGCATGAAAACCGGTCCGATCCGGGTATAATCCTGTGCTCCGTTGCGCCGGGCAATCAGGACCTGTGCTCCGACACTAAAACCGAATCCCAGCATATAAATAACCAGATAATAAACTCCCGCCAGTGCCGAAGCTCCCAGCTCAACCTCTCCTACCCGGCCCAGATAAGCCGTATCGGTCAACCCGATCATATGCTCCATCAGCAAACTGATGAGTACAGGATAGGTAATCTGCCAAATTTGTTTATTCGTAAATTGCATAATGGATATTCAAAAAGGGATGCAAAGGTAGTAATAAGAAGTTTTCCATACAATATAACCGTTAATTATCCGTTTATCATTTTGTCACTACTATACCAACTAATTCGGATTACTATACCGGATATTTGAAAATAGTATACCGGGTAATATTTTTTAACGTATTAAAAAGACAGAGAAATCAGTCAATACATAACATAAAGACAAAAACGATGAACTTCAAAATACTTCTGACATTCCTTATGACCATCGGCTTTTGCAGCTGTAACGGACAAAATACAAATGCAAACAATATCACGACAGCCACTCCGATGCCGATCAACCGGTTCGACAAAGCATTGTTCCAGCTAATAAACTCCGACGATACGACGCTCAACCAACAGCTATTGAATCAATATCCGCTGATGACAGAGATTCTGGGTAAAGGTATCCTGAATATGCAATCGCCGGAAATGCCCGGCTTTTTCAATAAACTGGAAAACTTTTATTCCGAACCAACCCTGAAAAATCTTTATGCGGATGCAATCAAAAAATATGATTCGGTCACAGAGACAGAGCAATCGCTCGGCAACGCATTCGCCTGGATACAGGATAAATTCCCGACTATGCAAATTCCGGCTTTGTACATGCACGTTTCCGGATTCAACCAGAACGTATTGGTCGGCGACAGTCTGTTATCACTCTCCATCGACAAATATATGGGAGAAGATTATCCGTTGTATCAGGACTTTTTCTATGACTATCAACGCCGTAAGATGCAACCTTCACATGTGGTTCCCGATTACATCGCCGGCTGGCTGATGTCCGAATACCCATTTAACGGCAATGAAAATGTATTGCTCGACCGGATGATCTATGAAGGCAAAATAAAATACCTGGTTTTATCAGCATTACCGGAGATGACTCCGGCCGCTTTGTTCGGTTATACAGACGAGGCCTGGGAATGGTGCAAAAATAACGAAGCCAATATATGGAAAGCCATTGTCGAACGGAAACATTTATATACACCGGACCAGATGAACACCATGAAATATTTCGAAGACATGCCTGCCCAATTCCTGACAAGCGATGCTCCCGGAAATATCGGCAGCTGGGTCGGACTGCAAATCATTGAACAGTACATAAAAGAAACAAATACAACTCCCGAAGCATTGATGAAAAACGATAATGCACAGGAAATACTGGCTGCATCGAAATACAAGGGAGGATAAATATATAACCGACGAATCAACTATATTCAACCGAATTACTTATATTTGCACAGAACTGTTAAATACACATCCGGATGAAAAATACGAAAGAACTTGTATTAGCTAAAATTAAAGAGACACTTCTTCAAGTGGCTCCCGGTGCCAAAGTAATTCTTTTCGGTTCACGAGCCAGGAATGATGCCCGTTCAGACTCCGATTGGGACATCCTTATATTAGTCGACAAAAACAAATTGGACCCAGACGATTTCGACCGTATCTCTTATCCTTTGTACGAACTAGGTTGGAAAATTAACGAAATGATAAGTCCCAAACTTTATACGATTAACGACTGGCTGAAACGCAGCTTCACTCCGTTTTATAAAAATGTAGAAAAAGAAGGGATTGTGTTATGACTGTTTGAAATGAGACAATCCGGCGATTATGACGATCTTTATGATCTGACTGCCGACGATGTAGAACGATATATCGAACCAACCCGTGAATTTCTGAAGTCACTCGAAAAGCTGATAAAGACTGCCTAAAAAAAAACCGCCCTATCCTCGCGGACAAGACGGATAACCTAATCTAACTTAATTCTAATACCATGAAAAACACTATATCTTAATAACAGGAGTTGATGAAAAAAGTTCAACTGACCTGTTTATTTTAATTTCTTTCACAAAATAAAGATCGTGTGAGACCAACAACACAGTACCTTTATAGTCCTTGATTGCTGTTGTTATTATATTAACACTCTGAATATCCAAATTGTTCGTCGGTTCATCCAAAACAAAGATATCCGGCGTACTATTACTGACCATCAGACAGCAGATAGCCAACCGCATTTTCTCTCCACCGCTTAATTTTGAACAACTTTTATCCCAGGTCCCGACCGGGAAAAGGAAACGGCTCAAAATCATTTTTAACTCATGTTCAGGTTTGGCAAACAGATTATACTTCTCTAATTGCTCAAACACAGTCAGGTTAGGCAACACAATCGAATATTCCTGATCGATATAAACATACTTGAAATCGGCACGATCAACAGAGCCTTCTACAGGTTGCAGTTCTCCCAGGATCAGCTTCAGCAAGGTTGTCTTTCCTGAACCATTGTTACCGCCGAACCGGATACGGTCGCCACTTCTGATCTGCAAGTTTAGTGGTTCGGACCATAAACGGTTCACGCCATAGCCAAAGTTCATATCCTTAACAGTCACCAGTATTTTACCGGTATGAAGATTCGGTGAATTAAAATCCGTTTTCATCTGCCGCATATCCGGCAAAGCGGTCTGGATATCCGTAATGGAGGAACTGAGCGAACTCATTTTCTCATCATGCACATCCTTCAACTTAACCGCACTCTGTTCTGCGTGCTGTTTCATAGCCCCCATCATTATACGGGGAATACCTTTCTTTATGGCTGCTTTCTCTCCTCTTACACTCGATTTATTTTTTCTTTCAAGCGCCTCCCTGGCTATTTTCTTTGCCTGGCGCAACTCTTTTTCTTTTTCACTCAACTGATTCTGCAAGGCTGCCAGTGCGATCTCTTTCTGCTCCTTATAAAAATCGTAATTGCCACCGTACAATGTGATCTTACTTCTGTCGAGTTCACAAGTGTAAGGCAACAAATTAAGCAATGTTCTGTCATGGCTCACAATAAGGATAGTGGCACGGCTCGACCTGATAAAGTCATAGAGTTTGTCCCTGCTTCCGGTATCCAGATGATTGGTCGGTTCGTCCATCAGGATAATTTCGGGAGAATGTATCTGTATGCCCGACAAATATACTTTTGTCTTTTCGCCACCACTCAGCGTATTCATCGTCTGCTCCAGCCGGATATGCTCCAATCCCCAAAAAGAAAGAGCGGCCAGGCTTCGTTCTTCGATATTCCAGTCATCATCCAGAATCGTAAAGTTCTCTACCGAGGCATCTCCGGCAATGATAGCATGCAATGCCTTGATTTTAGCCTCAACCTGCAAGGCCTGCACTACGGTCAATTCATCGTATTGCCCGAAATGCTGGGGCACATAATAGGGTTTGGAGGAACAAACGACTTCACCCGAGGAGGGCTTCAGGCTACCTTCCATAATCCGCAATAAGGTAGATTTGCCGGACCCGTTATTTCCGACCAATGAAACTTGTTCTCCTTTATTTACCGTCAAACTGATATCTCTGAATAGTGGTTCTTTATCCGCATGGATATAGCAAAGCTGTTGTACTGATATGCACATAGTCTATCTGCTTTAAAAATGTTAGAAACTAAAATTTGGAAATAAAAAAAGCGCCAGGAATAAGCGCATGAAATAGCCGGGATGGTTATACAGAAATCGGTTCAACAGAGATTGAACCTTTTAAATTATATGTTCTGAAACCGGCTTACTTAGATATTTTCATCGGAGGTATTTATTATATGATGGGGCAAAGATAGGTATTTCCCGGAATAAACACACAAATATTTGACTAAAAAATGAACAGGCATCGGCTAAGCAACGGATAACTACCCATCCGGTCACGGGTAGTTATCCGTCTAGAAAGAATAATTATCAGCTGTTTTTTACATTTCTCATCACCCTTTCGATTGCATCGTCCATTTGGGCGATCGATTCCAGGCCGAGTGTCATGCAATGCAGATTGCTTTCTGTGACGGCAAAATGTATCGAATGTTCGCGTTCTTCATCAGTAACATGTTTTCCTTCACCGAAAATCTTCATACCCATAATACCTTTCCCGTTTTCCCGGGCTTTGCCCAGGAGGGCGTTTACATCTTCCGGAGTACCGTCCATATGGCTTTGGAATGGGTTCAGGCGGGCCAGGATAATGTCGCACCACGGATTTTGAGCGGCTTCAGCCATTGCATCCCAGTTATGGCAAGAAATACCGACGGCTTTTACGATGCCTTCCTCCTTTGCTTTGGCAAGCCCTTCCATATAAAATTTACGCGTTTCCGGCCAATTGCCGTCAGTCATACAATGCATCAGCAGGATATCGAAATACTCGGTACCGGCTTCCTGCCGGAAGCGGTCGAGCGTTTTCCGGACCGGTTCCCTTTTCTCCGAACCCTCATCATACGTCCACATCTTTGTCATCAGGGTGACCTTTTCACGGGGTAACTCCTTCAAGGCTTTACCGACAAAAGGTTGTGAACCGTACATATCAGCCATATCGAAAAAGCGGAGTCCGCGTTCATAGCCATGATGAGCCAGTTTCACAAAATTATCCAACCCGATACGGGTTTGGTTGGATTCATAGTTCCAGCCTTTCGTTCCGGTCCCCAAAGCGATCCGTGAGACTTCCAGTCCGGTATTTCCCAGCTTTACTTTATCGACCGACACATCTGGAGGAAGCACCCGCTGTATATCAGCCCATCCCACCTGCGCCAGAGACAATCCGGCTACTCCGGCAACACCTGTCCGGATAAATTTTCTTCTGTTCATCATTTCTACGTTGCTCATGGTAAAAGAATATTGAGTATTATGTTCGTGAATACGGATTAAGTCTTCCACAAAAATAATACTATTCACTTAAAAGCCAATATTTTCTATCCTTTTATCCGAAGGTATCCGTTAAATATATATCCGATCATCTATATCTATCAGCCGATAGATAAAATGAATAGGAAAATATCATCCCATCCCCTCTGATTTCTTTATATTTGCTTAGATAGATTCTCTATAAAAACATAACAAAAAGAAGATTATGAACAGATTATTTTACATGATATTGTGTATATTGATTTCCACCGGCATGGCAGTCAGTCAATCATCCGGCGATAATCAAGGAATTACAATGAAGGGAAAACCACTCACCTTGCTGGGTACAAAAGCCTATATCGGAGAGATGGCTCCTGATTTCACTGGGATAGACAGTAATATGAAAGAAGTGAAGTTGTCCGATTTCAAAGGGAAAGTCGTTGTTCTATCCGTTTTTCCTTCCGTCGACACCAAAGTCTGTGCCGCCCAGACAAGAAGATTTAATGAAGAGGCCTCCGGTTTAGGGAAAGATGTGGTTGTCCTGACGCTATCCAAAGACCTTCCTTTTGCATTGGAACGTTTTTGTGCGGCAGAAGGGATCGACCGGATTTATACCTTGTCGGATTACAGGGAAAGCGAGTTTGGAATGAATTATGGCTTCCTGATAAAAGAGAATAAGTTGCTTACCCGCGGCGTAGTAGTAATTGGCAAAGATGGCAAAATAACATATGTACAGTATGTGAAAGATATCAGCCAGGAACCGGATTACAAAGCTGCAATTGCAGCTGTAAAGCAAGCGAAGTAAAGAATGTAAGAAGGACTATCTCGTACCCGTGCTTGACACAGGGACAAGATAGTTCACATTTGATAAATTCCGAACTTACCCCTCTTTCAAAACCACCAGTACCTTCATCGGTCCATGGGCTCCCAGCACCAGGGCCTGTTCGATGTCGGCTGTTTTGGACGGGCCGGAGACAAAGAAGCCGTATTTATAATCGGTACCTTCCAGCTGCCGGTAGGCTTCATGCATGTTATTGACTAAAGCATCTTTATTGATAATGATTACCAAGGCTGTCGGAATAAAGTAGAGTGCTTTAAACTTCACCTGCTGCGTAATCCAGACAGCTCCGTTCTCCGCCACCCCGAAACAACCTTCCACAATGGCCAGGTCGGTATCGTTCAATTCCCTGGGATCGGAAAGAGAATCCGGATTGAAGGTGGCAACGGTTATTCCGGGCAGATTCGAACCGATACGTTTTGCCTCCGGGAAATGCCGGCGGATCAATTCATTGATGTCCCCGCCCGGCTGCCATACGACAGCCTGACCGCCGGCTGCTTCCAACGAGTCGGAGAACTGTTTGAGTTTGTCTGCATAAGTGATTGCACCCAACGTGATTTCCGGTTTCTCGTAACGCGTCCCGGTATGGCTGCGGATACGGGATAATATATCATCTTTTGTACTCATCTTATTTTACTTTATTTTTCTTCCACATATCATTGAACGACTCTTTGGCAAATGCCGGCATCTCACGTCCTTTTCCCCAGGCATTCAAACCATTGTATATCATAAAACGAGGCATTTTATTCACCAACGGAGCGAATTTCAGCGCCGTATTAAATAAAGCCGGACGTTCCATCAGGAACTTCATGCCCCCCGACATTATTTTCTTTTCCGAACTGGCCTTACCGATCTTATCCAGATCCTGACGCCAGCGGTAAATCTGTTCGCCCAGATCGATCTTCACCGGACAGACATTCGAACAGGACAGGCATAAAGAACAGGCAGACACATTATCGGAGTACTCTTCCGGATTCTTCAACATACCCAGGTTGATACCGATCGGACCGGGTATAAAATAGGTATAGGAATACCCGCCACTCCGGCGATATACCGGACAGGTATTCATACATTCCCCGCAACGGATACAATTTAATGTACGGATATGGTCGGGCTTTGCCAGGATATCGCTGCGTCCGTTATCTACAATAATAAGATGGAACTCACCGCCATCCTGCGGTTTACGGTAATGGGAAGTATAAGAGGTAATCGGTTGCCCTGTACCGGAGCGGGCCAGCAGACGGGTAAAGACACCCAGCGCCTCCTGGTCGGGAACGATCTTCTCCATTCCGAACGTGGCAATATGGACTTTAGGGAACGAAGTACCCATATCCGCATTTCCTTCATTGGTACAAACCACAATCTCACCGGTCGAAGCGACAGCAAAATTAGCTCCCGTCATGGCTACATCAGCCGTCAGGAACTTTTCGCGCATATTTTTACGGACTGCATGTGTCAGATAGGTAGGATCAGAATTACCCTTTTCCGTCCCCAGCACACGCTCCATCATCTCACCCACTTCCTGACGTTTGATATGGATGGCTGGCATCACGATATGGCTCGGATGAAGGTGCATCCACTGAAGGATACGTTCGCCGAGATCACTCTCGATGATATCATACCCCTTCCCGAACAGATACTCATTCATACCGCACTCTTCCGTCAACATGGATTTACTCTTGATCAATGTATGGGCATTATGCTGCTGAAGAATCCTTTCGACGATCTCATTATGCTCCGCCGCATCTTTCGCCCAATGGACAATTGCCCCATTGGCTATGGCATTCTTCTCAAACTCTTCCAGCAGTGTATCCAAATGGCTGTTGGAGTAGAGTTTTATATCGCAGGCCAATTCGCGTAAACGTTCCCATTCGGGCAGCGAATGACTCATTTTGTCTCTTTTGGCACGGACCATCCAAAGGGTTTCGTCGTGCCAGGCTTCCTGTTTCCTGTTAGCAATGAAACGGGCAGCAGCTATAGAATGTTTCGTGCTCATAATCCAGCGGCTAATATTTGAGTGATATGAATCGTTTGGATCGGCAGATGTTCCCGCTCGATCACACCTTGCATGTGCATCAGGCAGGAACTGTCGGCTCCGGTGATAAACTCGGCTCCGGTGCTCATATGATCCTTTACTTTATCGTGTCCCATGCAAACCGAGACTTCCGGTTCTTCGACAGCGAACATGCCACCGAAACCACAGCATTCGTCGATACGCTTCGGTTCCAGCACCTCAATGCCCTCCACCAGCTTCAACAAGTCGCGCAGCTTGGAGAAATAAGGGATATTCATTTCGCTCGGAGAAGACAAATGCAGTTCGCGCACGCCGTGGCAACTGTTATGTATACTCACCTTATGGGGGAAAACGGCCGGCAGCTTTTCCGGTTTCACGATATCGTGAAGGAACTCACAGATATCGTATATCTTGCCGCTGTTCAGGCAAGCATGCCCTCCGGACTTCAGTATGCCCGGATGGTTTTCTTTCACGAAAGCTACGCAACTGGCCGAGGGACCGACCACATAATCGTATTGCAGGAACAGTTCTTCCATACGCAGGGCCAGTTTCAACGATTCGTTTTCGAAACCCGCATTCGCCATCGGCTGGCCGCAGCAGGTCTGATCTAAAGGATAGTCGACATCCAGTCCCAAATGCTTTAAGAGTTTGTAAGAGGCTACGCCAACCTCGGGATACACCGCGTTGATATAACACGGGATAAATAGTCCTATCTTCATATTGGTTGAATTATTACATGAGTATAACTATTCCGATTTAGAATATGTTTCACAACTGTGTACAAAAGTAAAATTTACTTTTTAACTTCTCCGCTCTGATTGTGTAACTTTATTTAATGAAAACAAAAATACCCCTCAGCCATTACAACTAAGGGGTATTTAGGTTTTAGACAACAACCGAATCTACTTCCAGAAATATAGTAAACACACATTTCTTTTCATGATCTATTCATTTTTAGTTTTTACTGATAAGACAACACATCTAATAAAAACCCCTATTCCACTAAACAAAAAAGTGTGCCCGGACTAAATGAGCCGGACACACTTTACATCGGTAAAATCTATGTTCTTTACTTATATTCCTGCCAGCTCTTGATCTCTATATCGTCTATAGACAAGGTACAGAATGCTTCGATAAAGGCACTTGCCAGGCGAGCATTCGTGATCAGAGGGACATTCAGGTCGGTTGCGGCACGGCGGATCTTATAACCGTTATCCAACTCACCGGCGGAAAGGTCGCGTGGGATATTGACCACCATGTCGATCTTCTTTTCATGCAGCATGGTGAGTGCCTGCGGCTGTTTGCCTTCTTCACTCGGCCAGTAGACCAAGGTGCTCGGGATATTGTTCTCTTCCAGGAAACGGTGTGTTCCTCCGGTAGCGAACAGGCTGTATCCTTTGCGGGCAAGCATCTTCGCTGCATCCAGCATGGCCACTTTCTGCTTCGGTGTTCCGGTCGAGAGCAGGATATTCTTTGCCGGGATACGCTGTCCGACCGACAACATACTGGTCAGCACTGCTTCCGAAAGATCATCGCCAAGGCAACCTACTTCACCGGTCGATGCCATATCCACACCCAAAACCGGGTCGGCTTTCTGCAAGCGGTTGAAGGAAAACTGCGAAGCCTTGATACCTACATAATCGAGGTCGAACGCATTCTTATGCGGCTTTTCGACAGGCAAGCCCAGCATGATACGGGTAGCCAGTTCGATGAAGTTTATCTTTAACACCTTGCTCACGAAGGGGAAACTACGAGAAGCGCGGAGGTTACATTCGATAACCTTGATCTCGTTGCCCTTCGCCAGATATTGGATATTGAACGGGCCGGAGATATTCAGCTCCTTCGCGATCTGCTTGCTGATACGTTTGATGCGGCGTACCGTTTCCACATACAGCTTCTGTGCCGGGAACTGAATCGTCGCGTCACCGGAATGCACGCCGGCAAACTCGATATGTTCACTAATGGCATACATCACGATCTCGCCATGATCGGCCACGGCATCCATTTCTACCTCTTTGGCATGTTCGATGAACTGACTGACTACCACCGGATGCTTCTTGCTGACGTTGGCCGCCAGTTGAAGGAAACGTTCCAGTTCTTCCTGGTTGGAGCAGACATTCATCGCCGCACCACTCAGCACGTAACTCGGACGAACCAGTACCGGGAAGCCTACCTCCTCCACGAATGTATTGATATCATCCATAGAAGAAAGCTCTTTCCAACGCGGTTGGTCTACTCCGATGCGGTCGAGCATGGCGGAGAACTTCTCGCGGTCTTCGGCATTGTCGATACTCTTTGCGGATGTTCCGAGGATATTTACGTGTTGTTCATCCAGGCGCATCGCCAGGTTGTTCGGTATCTGCCCTCCGGTAGAGACGATCACGCCGTGCGGATTTTCCAGTTCGAGGATGTCCATCACGCGTTCGAAGGTCAGTTCGTCGAAGTAAAGACGGTCGCACATATCGTAGTCGGTCGAAACCGTTTCGGGGTTATAGTTAATCATCACCGAGCGCCAACCCTCCTTGCGAATCGTGTTCAGCGCCTGCACACCGCACCAGTCGAACTCAACCGAGCTACCGATACGGTAAGCACCCGAACCCAGTACCACGATAGAACGTTTGTCTCCTACATACTGCACATCATTCTCCGTTCCGCTGTAAGTCAGATACAAGTAGTTGGTCTGTGCCGGATATTCGGCGGCGAGGGTATCGATCTGTTTCACTACCGGAAGGATACCGCGGTATTTACGATCCTGGCGCACCTGCAGGATGGCCCTTTCGCCGTCTTCCATTTTATCTTTGAAGATGGCGCGGGCAATCTGGAAATCAGAGAAACCCTGCACTTTGGCCAGACGGAACAGGTCGTCGGGTATATCGGTTATCTTGCTGAAGCTTTCCAGGGCTCCGGCGGTCTGGATGATATTATATAGTTTCTGAAGGAACCATTTGTCGATCTTTGTCAGGTCGTGTATCTGGTCGATCGTGTAACCGGCGCGGAAGGCCTTGCTGATGACGAAGATACGACGGTCGGTCGGCTCGTTCAACGCCTTGTCGATATCGGGAATGACCAGCTCTTTGTTTTCCACGAAGCCGTGCATACCTTGTCCGATCATGCGGAGACCTTTCTGAATCGCTTCTTCGAAGGTACGGCCAATTGCCATCACCTCTCCTACCGACTTCATGCTCGAACCCAGTTCACGGGCTACACCGTGAAACTTACCCAAGTCCCAGCGCGGTATCTTACATACCACATAGTCGAGTGCCGGTTCGAAGAAAGCGCTGGTCGTTTTCGTTACCGAGTTCTTCAGGTCGAACAGGCCGTAGCCCAGACCCAATTTGGCTGCCACGAAAGCCAGCGGATAACCGGTTGCTTTCGATGCCAGAGCGGATGAACGACTCAGGCGGGCATTGACTTCGATCACCCGGTAGTCTTCCGATTCGGGATCGTAGGCGTACTGCACGTTACATTCTCCTACAATTCCAATATGGCGGATAATGCGGATAGCCAGTTCGCGCAGTTTATGATAGTCCGTATTGGTCAGCGTTTGTGAAGGGGCGATCACGATAGACTCGCCGGTATGGATGCCCAGCGGGTCGAAGTTTTCCATGTTACACACCGTGATACAGTTGTCGAAGCGGTCGCGAACCACTTCGTATTCCACTTCCTTCCAGCCTTTCAGGCTCTTCTCCACCAATACCTGGGGAGAGAAAGAGAAGGCTTTTTCGACCAGCACGTCCAGTTCTTCTTCATTGTCGCAGAAGCCTGAACCCAGGCCTCCCAACGCATAAGCAGCACGCACGATCACTGGATAACCCAGTTCGGCGGCGGCACGGCGGGCATCGGCAGCGTTCTCCACCGCTTCACTCTTGATCGTCTTTACATCGATCTCGTCCAGTTTGCGGACAAACAGTTCACGGTCTTCCGTGTCCATGATGGCCTGTACCGGAGTACCCAGCACACGGACGTTATATTTTTCCAGTACGCCGCTTTGGTAAAGCGCCACACCGCAGTTGAGCGCCGTCTGTCCGCCGAATGCCAGTAGGATACCTTCGGGACGTTCCTTTTCGATCACCTTTTCCACAAAGAAAGGAGTGACGGGCAGGAAATAAACCGTGTCCGCAACCCCTTCCGAAGTCTGTACCGTTGCAATGTTCGGGTTGATAAGCACCGTCTGGATGCCTTCTTCCTTGATGGCTTTCAATGCCTGGCTGCCTGAATAGTCGAACTCGCCCGCCTCACCGATCTTGAGGGCGCCCGAACCTAATATCAGGACTTTCTTTATATCTTCTTTCATCTTTCAATTTTCGTTTTATTGTAACAACATTTTTCATGGGATGCTTGAAGCCTCATTCAAGGCCCCCTTGAAGCCCCGTTCAAGCATGCCTTGAAGCCTCGTTCAAGCGACCGTTGAAGCCCCGTTCAAGCATGCCTTGAAAAAAGCCTCCGGAAAAATTCACAACAGGTCTACAAATTTATCGAACATAAACTCCGTATCCGTCGGCCCACTACATGCCTCGGGATGGAACTGCGAGGAGAAGAAAGGTTTCGTTTTATGTTTGATACCTTCGTTCGTGCCGTCGTTCATATTGATGAAGAGCGGTTCCCAGTCGGCACCCAGCGTCGTGTTATCCACCGCGTATCCATGATTCTGCGAGGTGATGAAGCATTTCTCCGTCCCTACCATGCGGACCGGCTGGTTATGGCTACGGTGTCCGTATTTCAGTTTGTAGATGGAGGCGCCTCCGGCTTTTGCCAGCAATTGGTTACCCATGCAGATACCGCAGATCGGTTTGTCTCCGGAGAGCGCTTTGCGGATATTCTGAACGGCCGCATCGCAGGTATCCGGGTCGCCGGGACCGTTGCTGATGAACAGGCCGTCGTATTCCAGCGTATTGAAATCGTAATCCCAGGGCACGCGGATAACCGTCACATTGCGTTTCAGCAGGCAGCGGATGATGTTATGTTTCACCCCGCAATCCACCAGGACAACCCGCTTTTTACCTTCGCCTTCTCCATAAGTAATCACTTCCTTACAGGACACTTTATCTACATAATTCACATTCGCGTACTCTCCGAAATCGGTTGCTTCGGCTTTTTCCCCGCCAATCACGATCTTTCCCATCATCACGCCATGTTCGCGCAATTTCTTGGTCAGGGCACGTGTATCGATCCCATAAATTCCGGGAATACCTTCTTCTTTCAACCAGCTTCCCAAACTCTCTACAGCATTCCAATGACTATACTCATGACTGTAATCGCTTACGATGATGGCATCGGCATGTATCTTTTCACTCTCCATGAAAGTGGCAATTCCATCCGCCCCGAATGTACGGGCAGGTACACCGTAATTTCCTACCAGCGGATAAGTTAACACCATCAGCTGACCGGCATAGGAAGGGTCGGTCAGGCTTTCCGGATAACCTGTCATGGCTGTGTTGAACACTACTTCGCCGGTTACCTCTTTTTCACAGCCAAAAGAAAAGCCGCGAAAAACAGTCCCGTCGTCTAAGATCAAAGTTGCTGTTTTCTCTGTTTGCATATAATCTGTATCTTGTGTCATTTGACTAAATATTCTTCTTCCATATAATGTATGAAGGCATTGTTCACCATGCGTGCACCGCCCTGAGTCGGATAATCGCCGGAGAAATACCAGTCGCCCGGATGGTTCAGACAAGAAGCGTGTAGGCCTTCCAACGTCTGATAAACAATCTCCACTTTGGCGCGTGTACCGGCCGGTGTAAGCAGGTCGACCATCTTGGCGGATATTTCCTCGTCGGTGAACGGCGCATAAATCTCCTTCACATAGTTGACGATCGGACCTTCCTCCTTCGCCTGTTGCTTCTTGGCTTTCCAGTATGCCTCGGTGATAACGGATTCCATGCCCCGTTCCTTCAGCAAAGCGACTGCGGCCTTGAAAGCGATAAACTCGTTCATCCGCGACATGTCGATACCGTAATAATCCGGATAACGTACCTGCGGAGAGGAAGACACGATCACGATCTTCCGCGGATGCAGGCGGTCCAGGATACCGATAATACTTTGTTTCAGGGTTGTTCCGCGAACAATGCTATCATCTATTACAACCAGATTATCAACGAATGGTTCGATACTTCCGTAAGTTATATCGTACACATGGGCGGCCAGGTCGTTACGGCTGTTGCCTTCGGCGATAAAGGTACGCAACTTTATGTCTTTAATCGCTACTTTTTCGGCACGGACACGCATGGAAAGTATCTGGTCGAGTTCTTCTTCCTGAAGTAGGTGGCTGCGGTCGGCAATCCACTCTTTCTTCAGCTTGTTCAGGTAGTTGTTCAACCCCTCCTGCATTCCAAAATAAGCGACCTCCGCCGTATTGGGGATGAAGGAGAAGACTGTATGTTTGATGTCGTAATCGACAGCTTTCAATATCGGGTGCACCAGATTCTCCCCCAGCTTCTTCCGTTCGCGGTAAATATCCACATCGCTGCCCCGGGAGAAGTAGATACGTTCGAACGAACAGGCTTTATTCTCTTCCGGCTCCACGATCTGCGAAGTACGGAAACGGCCGTCTTTGCTGATAAACATCGCTTCTCCACGCTGCAACTCCTTTATATCCCCGGCTTGCACGTTCATTGCCGTCTGGATCACCGGACGTTCGGAGGCCAGCACCACGATCTCGTCGTCGGCATAATAAAAAGCCGGACGGATGCCCCAGGGATCGCGCACGCTGAACGACTCGCCGCTACCGGTCAAGCCACAGATCACAAACCCGCCGTCCCAGGTCGGCACGCAACGTTTCAACACATTCGACAGGTCCATATGTCCTTCGATCGCATGTGTAATATCCATGCCCCGCAATCCTTCTTCTTCATATTTCCGGTACAAACGCTCCACTTCCCTGTCCAGACGGTGTCCCATCTGTTCGAGCATGATATAGGTATCGGCATATTTGCGCGGATGCTGTCCGATAGCTGTAATTTCTTTGAAAATGTCGTTTACGTTTGTGAGGTTGAAATTTCCGCAAAGAGCGAGGTTCTTGGCTCTCCAGTTGTTGCGGCGTAAAAAAGGATGGACGTAGGAAATACCGGACTTACCGGTCGTGCTGTAACGGAGGTGCCCCATATAAAGTTCTCCGGCGAAAGGAAGGTTTGCTTTAGCGAAAAGCGGATCGTTTAATTTACCGGGTGGTAAATCTTTGTAATGATCGTGAACGGCGGCGAATATCTCGGTTATAGCTCCTGTTCCCAACGCTCTTTCCCGAAACATATATTCTTCACCGGGGCTTGCTTCTAACTTCACGCAGGCTAAACCGGCTCCTTCCTGTCCGCGGTTATGCTGCTTTTCCATCAGTAAGTAGAGTTTATTCAGACCGTACATCCAGGTACCATACTTTTGATGATAATACTCTAAAGGCTTTAGTAACCGGACCATGGCGACTCCACACTCATGTTTAAGTTGTTCCATCTGGTTATATCTTGTTTATTTCAACTGCAAAGATACGCACTTTATTAAACACATTGTTCATATTAATGCAAAATAATTGACATATTAATAGAAATAATCATTTTATCCGGCATTTAGTTAAAATATTATATATTTCTGTATTGTTTCGACAATAGTACAAATGTAAAGCCAAATAAAGAGGTAGAACTATAATTTATAAGAAAAAAGTAAATTATAGTGATATATTTACTATGCTAAGAAAGAACAAGCCAGAATCGTTTGTTGTTTTGTTACACCTTCAACAACTTATAAATCTTCATTAATTAATCGTTCTATGATATCGATAAAGACAACGGCTTTCGGATAGAGCTCTCTCACTTTATCTTCATTCATCATAATGAAATCATCGTAATCGCCGGACTGCCGGTTTGCATACAGATTGGAATAAAATTTCGACTGTTCTTTATCTATCTGTCCAGTCAAGACAAATTCCTTACTGAAGGCTTGTCGTATGCCGGAATGGGTTTTAACACAAATACCATGTTTCAGTAACAAAGCGGCTACGGCATAATAGCAGGCATAATACATACGGCTTACAGTTGTATTCCAAAAGCCATGCTCTATAAGAACCGGCAATTCAATTAAAGTGTCTTTCGCGTTTTGTAAACGTAAAGAAACGAGTGCTCGTCTTTCTTCATCAGTCATAGTAATATTCCCTCCTTCATAACATTCTCATAAAATGGAGTGACAAGCCTTCCCCACAGCTTTTGAGAGTATACTATTGGGTTAATAATCACTCCTGTTTCAATCTCAATATCGTAAAGAGGATAAGTTATTCTCTCCTCATCTTCCAGCTTTATCTTGTCTTTATCCACTAATATCAGCAGGTCGATATCACTGTCGGGCCGTGCATCTCCACGCGCTTCGCTACCATAAAGTATGGCTTTGACACCTGGGGCCGAATGTCGAAGAACTTCGCGGATGCGGTTGACTATTTCAGGACGTTTCATAAGCTTATATATGTTGTTGATGGCAAATATACGGAATTATTGTTTTACAACAAATCTTCCCACTCTTTATCCGTCAGTGACTTCAGCGGATCGTTTTCCGAGATGAATGTTTCAGCCAGTTCGCTCTTGGATTCCTGGAGGTTGCGTATCTTCTCCTCGATCGTGTCGGCAGTAATAAAGCGGTAGACAAAGACTTGCTTTTCCTGTCCGATACGATGAGCACGGCTTTCCGCCTGCAACTCGGCTGCCGGATTCCACCAGGGATCGAGGATGAAAACATAATCGGCATCCGTCAGGTTTAGTCCTACCCCACCGGCTTTCAGGGAAATGAAAAAGGCGGAAACATCATTGCGGGTAGAGAAACGGGTAATTTCGCTCTCACGGTCGAGGGTACTTCCCGTTAACATCGCATATAGCCATTCACGCTCGGTGAAGGCATCCGCCAACAGTTTCAGATGTGTAACGAAAGACGAGAATATCAGCACCTTATGCCCTTCACTAACCAGTGTTTCAAAAGCATCCAGCACCTGCTCCATCTTCCCCGAACCGCCTTCATAGTCCGCTAAAACCATGTGCGGATGATTCGCCAACTGGCGTAAACGGGTTATACCGTTCAATGCGACAAATGAGTTCTTATGGCGCTCCTGCAAAATCGTATTCCGCAGCGCATTCTTCTCTTTCTGGTAAACCTCCCGTTGTTCCGGTGTCATTTCACAATAAACCACCTCTTCCGTCAACGGGGGAAGTTCGGGAGCCACCTGTTGCTTGGTGCGCCTCAGAAAGAACGGACGGATAATCTGTTGCAAGCGTTTGCGGGCATTATCGTTTCCTTCCTTTGTTATCGGATGGATAAAATGTTTCCGGAATCCGTCCGCAGAACCCAGCAGACCGGGATTGATGAAGTTGAATTGCGCCCACAGATCTTTCAGCGAGTTTTCAATCGGCGTCCCGGTCAGCACCAGGCGATGCTCACATTGCAGGCGGACAACCGAATGGTATGTCATGGAAGCCGGGTTCTTTATATTCTGGCTTTCATCCAGTATCACATACGTAAAGCGATATTTCTCCAACAGTTCGATATCCCTCCGGAGAAGCCCGTAAGTAACCAATACAATATTATACCGGTCGAAACTCTTCCACGGTTCTTTCCTCTTTTGATCTCCCATATAAGTATAAACGCTCAATGTGCTGAACTTCCGGATCTCCCGTTTCCAGTTCGGCAACAAAGAGGTCGGCACAACAACTAACGAAGCGGGAACCGTCGTTTCCTCCTTCTCCTTTTTCACCTCTTCATACGGTATCTCACCGGGCATATCCATTCCGAAAAAGGAAAACTGTCCGCTGCTATCAACTGTTATATTTTGCGGAGCAGGAGAAGATAACACAACTGCTTTCGGTTCTTCCGGATCATAGATATGTTGCAACAGCGTAATCGTCTGCAACGTTTTTCCCAACCCCATATCATCCGCCAGGCAGCCGCCAAAGCCGTTGGCTGCCAGATGGACCAGCCAGGAAAAACCGTCCTGCTGATACGGACGCAAAACAGTCTTTATCTTCGGAGGAATAACAACCGATTCTTTCTGTACATACTCCTTCGAAACAGTATCCTCCTGTTCCAACGCGGAAACAACTCCCAGATGCATTTTACGAACCCTGATCTCTTCCGGTCTGTCATCACCGAAAGTAAACAGATCGCTATATTTCTCGAACCAGTCTTCAGGAAGTAAGGCGACCTGTCCGTCCGGCAGCACAAACTCCCTTTTTCCTTCCAGAATATGCTTCCTGAAACGAATAAAAGGGAACAGAAAATCCCCCATACGCACCGTAATGCGGATATCGAACCAGTCGGGAGAAGGAGAAATCTCCTGTGTCAGCGAAATCTCTCCCAGATAATACCGGAGAGACGTGTCCGTCTTCACAAAAGAAAAGCAAGACTCCAACTCTGCCTTATGTTGTTGCAGCCAGTCGATAAACGTATAACCGCCTGTTTCGACAACCCTGACAAACTGAACATCCGTTATCTGTTTGAAGCCCCATTTCTCCAGTAAGTTGATATAGATTTGTTCCAACTCCAAATCACGTGTATAATAATAGATGACAGGTTTTCCGTCGACCTTTTCCAACCGGGGATAAGTCAGCTGGCTTTTCTTTCCCGGCGAGAAATAACGGTCTCCATACCGGAAACGCAACTGAAGTGCCGGCTCGTCATTAATAGACCGCTCCACAGACAATTCAGGGATACAAGTTCTCCTTTCGTGAATAAGATCGAAGCCGGAAGAGGTGGCAGGATAATCGCAAATCAGGGGAAGCGCAACCATCTCCAGATACTTTTCAGCATCTGCCAGCGGCACTTCCACATATTTCCGGGTCAGAAACGGTGTAACTTTCGAAGCCTCAATCCGCTTGAAAACTAAGAGCCGATCATCCAACAAAAGGATAGCCGGTTTTGAAGACAAAACCATAAACTTTCTCTTTTTCTGTAAAGGGATCTCTTCTCCATCCATACGACAGACAGCTGAATAACGGAAAAAATGATCTGTTATCTCAAAGCGGAAAGAGATCTCCGCAATATTCCCAGAAAAACGCATCCGGTCATGTTCATAAAGCAGTTTCACACCGGGTTCTTTCATATATACCGGCAAATGATTCGCCTGCATCAACCGGACCATCTCCCTTATTTTCTTATCAATGAAAGGACGGAGTTGCTTCTTCAACATCTCCGCCGTCACCGAACTCAAAAAGCCGGCCATCGTCTGTTGCCTGGAATATACCTGCATCAGGTTCTTTTCGGAATAACTTTGCGCAATAGCAATTACCCGCTTCTCCATCTCAGACAACTCCGTATCGTTTCCCGCATGGGTAGCCTGTTCCTCCACACTGATCACATCCTGAGACACAGCTTTGGCAAAATAAGGAATAAGTAAAGGTCCCAAAACAGGATGGTTACTTAATGCAATGATTAATATATGGTTCGTGGACATCAACGGTTCTTTTTTATTAAAACTACAAAGTTACAAGAAAAACAAATAATCATACCTATAGTTCGAACCAAAGATATTTGATTATCTTTATCAGCCATAATCAATACAAACAAAATTATTATGCCATACTGCGAATACATAAAGACCACTACTGGTTGGGCTATTGATCTTAACAAGACATATCACGATGAAAAATATGGTTTCCCTATCGAAGATGATAATGAATTATTCGGCAGGCTCCTTCTGGAAATCAATCAGGCAGGTTTAAGCTGGTCGACCATACTCAAAAAAGAAACCGCTTTTCGTACAGCCTATGATAATTTCAATATCGAAACCATCGCAAACTATACGGAAACAGACGAAGCCAGGCTTTTAGCCGATCCCGGTATCATTCGGAACAGACTAAAAGTAAAAGCCGCCATCCACAATGCACAGGCCATTATGGAACTGAAAAATGAATACGGTTCATTTAAAAACTGGCTGGATCACCATCACCCTAAAACCAAGGATGAATGGACTAAACTATTCAAGAAAACATTCAAATTTACTGGTGGGGAGATCGTCAATGAATTTCTGCTAAGCACAGGCTATCTCGAAGGGGCGCATACGCCTGATTGTCCCATATATCAGAAAATATTGAAGGAGAGACCGGCATGGAATAGATAAGACACAGTGATTATCGTTCTTTATTTACTTCTTGTCTGAAAATCAAGAAGATACAATTCAAATAACAAAATACTAATCTTCTTTTGATTTTCAAGCAATGTTTATTATTACATTTGCATATAATGTTGAACCTAAATCATAGCTTTATGTTTACCGATACAATGACTTTGACTGAAATGCAAAAAGAGGTTGGAAAAGATTACGATCCTCTTTTTCGCCGTATATATCATTTTCAAGATGAAACACGTCGTTTCTTTTTGAAATCTAAAACTTTTCCTGTCTATAAAGTAATTAACTGGAAATCTTATGTAACTAATAACGAATGGACGGTTATTTTACTTGTCAGGGAAAAGAAATATGTCAATGAACCAGCAGTTGTCCCTTTCGCTAAATATCAGTCATATGGTATGGGAGTTGTTTATATGCGACCTATTACAGACAAGTCATTCTTCGTCATAAATTATACTCCCCATTTTTTCAGGCGATATCATGAGAGATACATTATTCCACAAAATTATAATATTACAGATACCGGAAAAAGAATTGAACATTTCTTTGTAAATAATTCGATACCTTCCTACGATTTCTCACCTGCCAAAAACAATTTCATCGGATATTATAATCAAGGCATCATTTTCGGAGAACATACAGATGACAGAACCGCTTTAAAAGCTAAGACTTTTGTATCACGAACAATGTTGTATAACGATCAAGCAAGCACAGACGATGAGATCTCATTCATAAGACAAGAAGTTGCCAACTCACCCGATTACCTTCGTGACAGAAACCAATTCTGGGGAGCTGAACGCTATGGCAAGCAGAGTTTGCACAGGGAGTTTTAATATTCCCCAAATAGAAAAAGGGATGAAATAAAAAAGATCGCCTCATTCTTCTTTTGAAGCGATCTCTTTTTAAAGTCAAAACTTGACTTTTTACATTTTCTTTGGTGTTGTTTCTTTCTGATCTTTCTTACAATTGCAATTTTCTGCTTTGCACCCTTTACTGTCAGCCTTGCCACATTCATCTTTACAAGCTGACATCATGGACTTATCGCACTTTTTGTCACATTTTTCCTTACATTTCTTATCACACTTCTTTCCACACTGTTCAGTCTTTGTACATTTCCGGTCTTTCTTGTCACTTTGTGCATTAACAAATGTTATTGCTCCGGTTGCTACCAGCATCATTACGCATACAATAATCTTTTTCATACAGAGTCTTTTTTTATTCTTACTTATTGGATTTATTCCTTTTTGCAAAGATCTATATATCAGACTTCAATATTATTGGCAATATTGCCTTTAAGATTATCAATTATCCCTTATTTGCCGGAAAGCAACAGGTGGACAGTAATAATCAAATCATTTATGACTTCATTCTCTCCTTGATTTTTCCCCAGGCATGTGTGTCGAACAGACAGCTACTCCGCATCGTATCATACATTTCTTTAAATCGGGACATCGGTATCATAAAACTTAAAATATCCGGTTCAAAATAAGGGCGTACAGAAGGATCGAAAAACCCGATGAAGGTACGTTTTCCTCCTCTCGCATTCTCAATAACGGCTTGTGTGACTACAGAGCAACAACCAGAACCGAATAGAGAGGTAACGGCATCCTCTGAATTATTATCGAAAAAGGCCCAGGTTGCCAAACCGGAAAGCATATCGGGTGTCGCCAAAAACAGGATACCTTCCAGATTGTCAAAGTTCTCGACTTTATCCATTCGGGCAAAATTCAGATAATCCATCTTTGCTCTCGGAACCTGCAACTCTTCCAAAAACTCAGAAACACCTTCGGGTGTTTGTTTATATTTTTCTTTTAAAGACACAAATCCGGGAATCCGTTCAGGCATCTCCGTAAAACCCGTATAGAATTTTCCGCCACCACAACCGATAGTTTCCACACTCAAACTAACCGTTTGTCCAGCTCTGACCTCTTTCATGCATTTGAATAAACATCCTCCGATTTTATCGACCGGGGTTACCGGTTGCTCCTAATACCAAAAGACAATAGGAAGATCGACTTTATCTCCGAAGGCTTCGCGATAGTTATTGAGAAATACTTGTATGCCCATGATACAGATGATTTATTGGTTTTGTCAAATATACGAAAAGATTCTATATGTTATGACTGCAAATATCAAAACAATCTGGTCGATAGCTATATTCACATTACTGGCATCCATTAAAGATACAGTTCTTATCATCCGGATGAAAAAGCAGGAATTAAACAGAAGAGTTCAATTTTCATTAGAATAATAGTATATTTGAACTGTTATTTTCAATATCAATCTAAAGACTACAGCCATGTACGAACTTCAGCAAGTTGGCGAAAAAAGCTACTACATAAATTCTCCGGCGAAAATCGGCATCTATCGGCAAAATGAGACAGATATTTATCTGATCGACAGTGGCAACGACAAAGAAGCCGCCAAGAAAATCATTAAAATTGCCGCACAACAAAACTGGACGATAAAAGGAATTGTCAATACCCATTCCAATGCTGACCATATCGGAGGGAATGCCTATTTGCAACAACAAGTCGGCTGCCCTGTCTTTGCAAATGGAATAGAGGCTGCTTTTACACAATATCCGATATTGGAGCCATCGTTTTTATATGGAGGATACCCTTGTAAGGACTTACGTAACAAGTTTCTGATGGCTAAAGAAAGTCAGACATTACCTTTTTCGGACAAGGATTTTCCCCAAGAGCTGGAAGTCATTCCCCTGCCCGGTCATTTTTTTGATATGGCGGGATTCCGTACTCCGGATGATACTGTTTTTCTGGCAGACTGTATCAGTAGTGAAAATACCCTCAACAAATATCAGGTTTCTTTCATTTATAATGTAGCCCAATATCTGGAAACACTTGATTTCGTTGAAAAAATCGAGGCGGCCTGTTTTGTTCCTTCACATGCGGAAATGACGGCAGACATCAAAGGGCTGGTTGCCATCAACCGAAACAAGATCTACGAGATTACCGATACCCTACTCGAAATCTGCTCCACCCCTCAAAATAGCGAAAACATCCTTCAGATGCTTTTCGACAAATACGAATTATCTATGAACTTTGAACAATACGTACTGGTAGGTAGTACTATCCGTTCCTATCTTTCCTGGCTCAAAGATCTCGGTAAATTATCCGTCAGTTTTGAGAACAACATGCTCCAATGGAAAAATATTCAATCATCAAATTAAATTCAACATCATGAAAATTATATCAATACGAGAGAATCCGACCTATAAAGATATCGCTATCAACTATTTTCAAAGCAAATGGCCTTCCGTATACCCTGTGCTTTATGAAGATTCTATTAATCACAGTATAGATTCTCCGAATCCACTCCCTCAATGGTATTTATTGGAAAAGGATAATGAAATAATTGGTTGTGCGGGACTGATCACCAATGATTTTATCAGCCGGATGGATTTGTATCCGTGGGTTTGTGCCGTATATATAGATGAAAACCACCGGGGACATTTTTACAGTACACTTTTATTGGAGAAAGCCAAAGAAGATACGATTAAAGCCGGTTTTAGCAGATTATACCTCAGTACGAAACATATCGGATTCTATGAAAAGCTGGGATTCAAATATATAGGTCAAGGTTACCATCCTTGGGAAGACGAATCACGCATCTATGAAATAGAGGTAAAAACATAATTCTACCGAATAACAATGATTATACTGAAACTTTTTCAGCATAAGTCATGCTTTGATTTTGAATAAATACATATATTTGCTTCTAATAAAAAATTATGTTTATGAGAAGCACGTATTTTATCATCACCCTCGCGATTTGCTTCTGCATGTCTCTCCATGCGGAAAACAAAGCAAATAATTACATGAAACAGGCTCAAAGTAGCCTGGAACAAAAGGACTTTACCAAAGCCCGTTATCTTTTTCTGCAAGCTTACAAAGCCTTCTCGAACGAAGGAGACTATACACAAGCCATCGATTGCGGAACAAAAGCGACGTACCTGTACTATCGCGAAAACTATTATCAGGAAGCATTCGAGCTTTGCAGGCAAATGACGCAGTTTCTTTTAACCGAAGAACAGAAAGCGCAAAAGACCTTCTACGACCAACGTTTCCAATTGACAAAAGAACGGTTGCAGATGTACATAAAACTCAAAAACGCGGCACAGGCACAGCTTCAACTCAACACGTTGGATAATCTGGTAAGCCAGGCAGGCAGCGAAAAACTCGCCGAAGACTTTTTATATACCCAGGCAAGTTATTATTATACATTCGGACAAAACGAACAGGGAGATGCCAGCTTCAGCAAACTCATCAACCAATATAAGGATAAAAAAGAGTACGACAAGGTAAGCGAATGTTACAAGCACCTGATCACAATAGCCCGCTCAGCCAATAACGCCCCGTTAATGGAACGTACTTACGAAAAATATATCGTCTGGACCGATTCCGTTAAAGCGCTTAATGCACAGGATGAACTGGGAGCATTGCAGTTAAAGTATGACGACAGCCTGAAAACCATACAGGAAAAAGACGACAAACTATCAGGCAAACAATACATGATAGTAGGTCTTTGCACACTGGTTGTCATTCTTATCGCCGGATTGCTTTTCGTAGCATTCCTGTTATTACGCTTCATTGTGCTCAACAAAAAGCTGAAAAACATCATCCAGACAACCAACGAGCACAGCGAACAGCAAACCAAATTTATCCAAAGCATATCGGAGCAAATGAAACCGACTCTCGATAAGCTCAATGTATCGGCAGAAGAATTACGAGCCGAAGCAATTCTGACACGTGTAAATGCCTTGAAGCAATTCAGTGTAAACATCCAGGAATTATCTTCTCTTGAAAGTTCTTTAATGGAACCGTACGAAGTACAATCGTTCAATATGGGTAGTTTCTGCAAAAAAACGATGGATAAGGTAAAAGATAAAATCCATCCGGATGTAGAAGTTATTGTTGATGCCCCTCAACTGGAAGTAAAAACAAACGCAGAACAACTGGAACGTATTTTATTACATCTGTTGAATAATGCAGCTTCACATACGACTTCCGGTAAAATATGGCTGGAATTCAAGAGAAAGGGAGCACACCTTTGCCACATCATCGTTACAGATAACGGAACAGGTATTCCCGACGAATTAAAAGAAAACCTCTTCAAACCATTCAGCGAAGTCAAAGATTTGACAGAAGGAGACGGACTAGGTTTGCCTATCTGTGCCCTGATCGCCAACAAACTGAACGGCAGCCTTTCAATTGATATGGATTATAAAAAGGGATGCCGGTTTATTCTGGTATTACAGATATAAAGGAAACTGTTCACTATTTACGAAAAACTCATTTAATAAAAGTCTTCCGATATTCCCGGAAGACTTTTTTATTTGCCGCCTCCCCCGTAAGAAGATATTCAAAACCCAGCTTCTCACAAACCCTGACGGATGCCATATTCTGATCGTACATACGGGCAATAAGTTCCGTACAACCCAATCGGCTAAAAGCATAGTCGATCAAACCCTGACATACTTCCGTTCCATATCCTTTATTCCAATACGCTTGATCGATAATGTAACCAACCTCCATTTTCCCAAGATCTGAAAATGAGTTGAACAGTCCGGCTTCACCTATAATATTGTTTTCTCCCCTCATCTTAACAACAAACACACCATATCCTTCCGGGTATCCAGTTTCATTCGTTGCCTTATAACGAGCTTTTAATTCCTGCAAAGTCCAGTCATACCTGCCGGACTGGATGTATTTCATATTTTCTTCCTGAGTATAGATAGCTAAAAGAGCCTTCAGTTCCTCTTCTATGGTAATTTCCTTTATTACCAGTCTTTCCGTTTCAAAATGGATCATACGATTATAGTTATCAAGAAAAACATCAGTACCTAATGCAAGAAGACGTTGGTTTTCAATAAAGTTCTGTCCATATTTGAGCCATCGTTTGGTAAATGACTTAAATTTACTGCATGGAAAAATTCGGCATTGGAAACAATGGGTAATACCTTTTTCCTTACAACACAAATGAAATGTTTTGCACCGTTCACATTTATCTGAATATTCGGCACCCTTGCAAGGTTTCTTTATCCGCGTATAGTTTGGGCAGCCTCCACAAAAGACACCGCAAGCCGGAACTCTCCCATTGTAAATAATATCAATCATACAAAGATTTCATTTTATTTCTAACAAAGATAAACAAAATACAGGGTTTACATTATCAAAATGATAGTTATTTCAAACTATTAAAAGAAACAGCTCCTTTCATTTTACAACCAAACAACCGTCCATTGATTTCATATTAACATTAAAACAGCTACTATCATGTCAAATAGAAACCAACCGCTCTAATAAACAAAAAAAACGTCAGTATTTAACACAGGCATACATATCATTATGCAAGAAACAAACTATATTTGTCGAACAATTTGACAACAAAATAGGTATTAAGCAAACATAAGGTCAACAAACAATGAAAGAACAGATCTATTTGAACAGAAAGCAAGGATTATACGATCCTGCGAATGAACACGACGCGTGTGGAGTCGGAATGTTAGTTAACATTCACGGAGGAAAGTCGCACGACATTGTAGAGTCAGCCCTTAAAGTATTGGAAAATATGCGTCACCGGGGTGCAGAAGGTGCCGACAACAAGACTGGTGACGGTGCTGGTATCTTACTTCAGATCCCTCACGAATTTATTTTGTTGCAAGGGATTCCCGTTCCTGAAAAGGGAAAATACGGGACAGGTCTGGTCTTTCTTCCCAAAGACGAAGCACAACGCTCTGCCATCCTCAGTATTATGATCGAGGAGATTGAAAAGGAAGGTCTTACCCTGATGCATCTGCGGAAAGTTCCTGTGAACAGTGACATACTGGGAAAAGACGCACTGGCAACAGAACCGGATATCAAACAAATTTTTGTCACCGGTTGCGATAATCAGCAGGAACTGGAATTGAAGTTGTACGTGATACGTAAACGCATAGAAAACAAGGTAGCAGCTTCTGACCTGGAGGCAAAGAATGACTTCTATGTAGCGTCTTTATCTACCAGGAATATTGTATATAAAGGAATGCTGGAATCCATGCAGCTCCGTCATTACTTCCCTGACCTGACAAATAACTACTTTACAAGCGGGTTGGCATTGGTTCACTCCCGCTTCAGTACGAACACATTTCCGACCTGGAGCCTGGCACAACCTTTCCGCCTGCTGGCTCATAACGGAGAGATCAATACGATCCGCGGGAATCGGGGATGGATGGAAGCGCGTGAAAGCGTACTCACCTCTCCTACCATCGGCAACATTGAGAGTATCCGTCCGATCATTCAGCCGGGGATGAGCGATAGCGCTTCGCTGGATAATGTGCTGGAGTTTCTGGTGGCATCAGGGTTGAGCCTGCCGCATGCCATGGCGATGCTCGTTCCCGAAAGTTCGAATGAAAAGAATCCGATATCGGAAGACCTGAAAGCGTTCTACGAATATCATTCCATATTGATGGAGCCCTGGGACGGTCCGGCAGCCCTGCTCTTCAGCGACGGACGGTTTGCCGGCGGAATGCTCGACCGCAACGGTCTACGTCCGGCTCGTTATCTGATCACTAAAAACGATATGATGCTGGTAGCTTCCGAGGTCGGCGTTATGGATTTTGAAGCGAATGAGATCAAAGAAAAGGGACGCCTGCAACCGGGAAAAATATTAATGGTCGATACAGAAAAAGGGGAAATCTATTATGACGGCGAACTAAAAAAACAACTTGCTGAAGCCAAACCGTATAAGACATGGCTGGCAAATAACCGCGTGGAACTGGACGAACTGAAATCCGGACGCAAAGTTCCGCATACGGTAGACAACTACGACAAATTACTGCGTACTTTCGGTTACAGTCGTGAAGACATAGAAAAGATCATTGTCCCGATGTGCACCGGAGGCACCGAACCCGTCGGTTCCATGGGTAACGACACACCGTTGGCTGTCCTCTCCGACCGTCCGCAATTATTATACAACTATTTCCGCCAGCAGTTCGCACAAGTGACTAATCCGCCGATCGACCCGATCCGCGAAGAACTGGTGATGAGCCTGGAAGAATATATCGGCGCGGTAGGTAACAATATTCTGGTGCCTAGCGAAAGCCATTGCAAGATGGTACGGTTGAATCATCCGATCCTGACCAACACACAACTGGACTTGCTGTGCAATATCCGGTACAAAGGTTTCAACGCCATCAAACTCCCGATGCTGTTTGAAGCAGCCAAAGGACGTGAAGGTCTGAAGTCGGCCCTCGACGAACTATGCAAAAAAGCGGAACAATCCGTTACCGATGGAGTGAATTACATCATCCTGAGTGATAAAAATGTCGATGAAAAGCTGGCACCGATCCCTTCCCTCCTCGCCGTCAGCGCAGTTCATCACCATCTGATCTCCGTACAGAAACGGGTACAAACAGCCCTGGTTGTTGAAACGGGTGAGATGCGTGAAGTAATGCATGCCGCATTGTTGTTGGGATACGGGGCGAGCGCCATCAATCCTTATATGGTCTTTGCCATCCTGAAAGAACTGGAAGACAAACATGAAATACAATTAAACTATGAAACGGCCCGTAAGAATTATGTAAAATCCATCTGTAAAGGACTGTTTAAAGTCATGAGCAAAATGGGGATCAGTACTATCCGCAGTTACCGGGGAGCCAAATTGTTCGAAGCAGTCGGCCTGGATGCGGAACTGGCACGCACTTATTTCGGCGGTACGACCAGCAACGTCGGTGGTATCCGCCTGGACGAGATTGCACGCGATTCGATCGCTATGCACCACCAGGCATTCGACCAACCGGTAGACGGCATGTTGGAACACAAAGGTATTTACAGTTTCCGGAAAGACGGTGAGAAACATGCTTGGAACCCGGAAACCATCTCTACCCTGCAACTGGCAACCCGTTTGGGAAGTTACAAGAAATTCAAGGAATATTCGCGAATGGTGGACGAAAAGGAATCTCCCATCTTCCTCCGTGACTTCCTGACTTTCAGGAAACAAAAATCCATCCCGATCGAACAGGTGGAACCGGCGGAAGAAATCATGAAACGGTTCGTTACCGGTGCCATGAGCTTCGGTTCGATCAGCAAGGAAGCACATGAAACGATGGCGATGGCCATGAACAAGATACACGGCCGGAGCAATACCGGAGAAGGTGGCGAAGATCCTGCCCGGTTCACTCCGCGCGAAGATGGTTTATCTCTCCGCTCTTCCATCAAACAGGTGGCATCGGGACGTTTCGGCGTAACAACGGAATACCTGGTAAATGCAGATGAGATACAAATCAAAGTGGCCCAGGGAGCCAAGCCGGGAGAAGGCGGGCAGTTGCCGGGGTACAAGGTGAACGACATCATTGCAAAGACACGTCATTCCATTCCGGGCATCTCGTTGATCTCTCCTCCTCCTCACCATGATATTTATTCGATCGAAGATCTGGCACAACTGATCTTCGACCTTAAAAATGTCAATCCGAAAGCGGAGATCAGCGTCAAGCTGGTTTCGGAAAGCGGCGTCGGAACCATCGCGGCAGGTGTAGCCAAAGCGAAAGCAGACCGCATCGTCATCTCCGGAGCCGAAGGCGGAACAGGTGCTTCGCCGGTCAGCTCGATCCGTTATGCCGGACTGCCGCCTGAACTGGGATTGTCGGAAACACAACAGACATTGGTCATGAACAGCCTCCGCGGACAGGTCCGCCTGCAAACAGACGGACAATTGAAAACCGGACGCGACATCATACTGATGGCCCTGTTGGGAGCCGAAGAGTTTGGCTTTGCCACCTCCGCACTGATCGTACTGGGGTGTGTGATGATGCGCAAATGCCATATGAATACCTGCCCGGTCGGTGTGGCGACACAGGATGAAGAGTTGCGCAAACGTTTCCACGGGCGTCATGAATATCTGGTGAACTTCTTCACCTTCCTGGCTGAAGAAGTTCGTGAACACTTAGCAGAGATGGGTTACAGCAAGCTGGATGATATTATCGGACGGACAGACCTCATTGTTGATAAACGAACTCATGGCACACAGATGACGCAGATCGAACAGATGGCCACAGATCAAAATTTAAAAAATCTGCATAAATCCCCCAAATCTGTGTCATCTGCGTGCCATAAATATGATTTACTGGACTTCTCCCATCTGTTACACCTCCCGGAGCAGGCGGCTTATACACCTATCCATCATACGACAAACCAGGTGCATCAAATAGAGAACGTGAAAGATACGGATATCATTCTTCATGCTAAAGGAGCCATCGAGTTCCAGCAGGAAGTATCGTTGGATTATGCCATCGCCAATACCGACCGGAGCGTCGGAGCCATGCTTTCCGGCGAGATTGCCAAACGTTACGGGAATACCGGCCTGCCGGATCACACCCTGAACATCAAGTTCAAAGGCTCAGCCGGACAGAGTTTCGGCGCCTTCCTTGCCCACGGCGTTCATTTCCGCCTGGAAGGAGAAGCGAACGACTATCTGGGAAAAGGCCTTAGCGGTGGCCGCATCAGCCTGATGCCTCCGGTACGTTCCACCTTCGTTGCCGAAGATAATACCATCGCCGGTAATACATTATTATATGGGGCAACCAGCGGAGAAGTCTACATCAATGGCCGTGTCGGCGAACGCTTCTGTGTACGGAACAGCGGAGCTATCGCCGTTGTGGAAGGTGTCGGAGACCACTGTTGCGAATATATGACCGGAGGCCGTGTCGTCGTGCTCGGCCGGACGGGACGGAACTTTGCCGCCGGCATGAGCGGCGGTGTGGCTTATGTATGGAACAAGGCCGGCGATTTCGATTACTATTGCAATATGGAAATGGTCGAACTTTCCCTGATCGAAGACAGTGCCACCCGCAAGGAGCTGCATGAACTGATCCGCAAACATTATCATTATACAGGCAGCCACCTGGCCGGCAAAATGCTGGATAACTGGGACAAACAGGTAGACGAATTCATCCAGATCGTCCCGATCGAATACAAGAAAGTATTGCAGGAAGAACAGATGAAGAAGTTACAACAAAAGATCGCAGAGATGCAGCGGGATTATTAAATATCACTTTTCACTCTTAAAATCGAAACAACAATGGCAAATCCAAGAGCATTCCTCACCATACATAGACAAGAGGCAGGTTATCGGCCTGTCGAAGATCGTATCGACGATTTCAGCGAAGTAGAACAAACACTCAACAGCAGCGACCGCCGCCGCCAGGCATCCCGTTGCATGGATTGTGGCGTACCTTTCTGCCACTGGGCGTGCCCCATCGGTAACAAACAACCCGAATGGCAGGACTTCCTCTACAAAGGGCAATGGAAAGAGGCTTACCAGGTACTGGAACAGACCTGCGACTTTCCGGAATTCACCGGCCGCGTCTGTCCCGCCCTTTGCGAAAAAAGCTGTGTACTGAAACTAAGCTGCGACGAACCTGTCACCATCCGCGAAAACGAAGCCGCCATCGTCGAAGCCGCCTTCCGCGAAGGTTATATCCAACCACAACACCCCCGGCGCAATGGCAAACGCGTTGCCGTAGTCGGAAGCGGCCCCGCCGGGCTTACCGCAGCCAACCAACTGAACCGTAAAGGTTACGAAGTGACAGTCTTTGAAAAAGATGAATTACCGGGTGGCCTGCTCCGTTTCGGCATACCCAATTTCAAACTGGGGAAAAACATCATCGATCGCCGTATCCGCCTAATGGAGAAAGAAGGAATCAAATTCCGCGTAAACACGATGGTCGGCAAAGAAGTGACGGCCCGGGATATTGTCAAAGACTTCGATGCCGTCTGCATCGCCATCGGTTCGGAAATACCGCGCGACCTCCCGATCGAAGGCCGTAACCTGAAAGGCGTTCATTTCGCCCTTGAACTGCTGGGTCAACAGAACCGCCTCCTCGAAGGCATCGCCATCCCCCCTAAAAACATCATCAATTGCAAAGGCAAGAAAGTCCTGATAATCGGTGGCGGTGATACGGGCAGCGACTGCGTCGGAACAGCCAACCGTCATGGTGCCGCCAGCGTCACCCAGATCGAGATCATGCCCCAGCCGCCTGTCAGACACAATCCCGCAACTCCCTGGCCCATGTATCCGCAGGTACTGAAAACCAGCAGCAGTCACGAAGAAGGCTGCATCCGTCGTTGGAACCTGGCCTCCTGCCGCTTTATCGGCGATAAAAACATACTGAAAGGTGTGGAAGTGGAAGAAGTGGAATGGATACCGTCGGATAACGGAGGCCGTCCCGAAATGAAAATGACCGGAAAGAAAGAGATCATCGAAGCCGACCTGGTTTTCCTTGCCATGGGTTTCGTCCATCCCGAACAGGAAGGTCTTGTAAAAGAACTCTCCCTAGCTGTGGACGGACGTAAGAATATCGCCGTCGACAGTCAAAATCAAATCGCCGGCAGTAACCTCTTCGCCTGTGGCGATGCCGTCAGCGGAGCCAGCCTGGTCGTACGGGCAATGGCCTCGGGACGCAAGGCTGCAAAAGCAATTGACAAATATCTAACAAAATAAAACAACAGGATTATGTGTGGCATTACAGCAATCTTCAACATTCGTGAAGGAGCCTCCGCCCTCCGACAACAGGCGCTTGAAATGAGTAAACGTATCCGTCACCGCGGCCCGGACTGGAGCGGGATTTATCAGGGTAAAACCGCCATCCTCGCCCACGAACGTCTTTCCATCGTCGACCCGGCTTCCGGTGGCCAACCGCTGAAAAGCAGAGACGGTAAACTGATCCTTACCGTCAACGGTGAAATCTACAACCACCGTAAGATTCGTGAAGAATTGAAAGGAGAATATGAATTCATGACCGGCTCTGACTGCGAAGTCATCCTCGCCCTCTACCGCAAATACGGTACCGGTTGCGTGGAAAGGTTAAGCGGAATCTTTGCCTTCGCCCTCTACGACGAAGAAAACGACACCTATCTCATTGCCCGCGACCCGATCGGCGTCATACCTTTATATATGGGTTACGACGACCACGGACATCTTCTCGTCTCCTCCGAACTGAAAGGTCTGGAAGGCTTCGCCACCATCTACGACCAGTTCAAGCCCGGCCACTACTTTTACAGCAAAGATACGGACCTTACGAAATGGTACATCCGCAACTGGATGGATTACGAAAACGTGAAAGACAACCCCGCCAGCATAGAAGAACTCCATGACGCTCTCGAAGCTGCCGTGCAACGCCAGTTGATGAGCGACGTACCTTATGGCGTGCTCCTTTCCGGCGGCCTGGATTCGTCCATTACTTCCGCCATCGCCAAGAAATATGCTGCCAAGCGTATCGAGACCGGAGGTAAAGCCGATGCCTGGTGGCCGCAACTTCACTCTTTCGCCATCGGCTTGAAAGGTGCCCCCGACCTGATCGCTGCCCGCAAGGTAGC
>OLIT01000151.1_pt1 | contig 68815 bp, 46 predicted proteins | sample 1601341 | NCBI WGS metagenome assembly OLIT01 (sample SAMEA2452121, study PRJEB22498) | human gut metagenome | biome: human feces; feature: human gut; material: feces | place: Australia | collected 2012
AACACTCTGCTACTAGTCAAATCCAATATACCAATATGCCCTTTCGACTCATTCACATAAAACTTGTTCGCATGTGAATATTCTTCCGGTCCCGGTCCTTGTGTTCCTATTCTTCCTACATATTTTCCGTCTGTGTCAAATACCCACAATTTATCTTTATCATCCAGTATAAATATTCTTTCTTCTGTCACTTCTACTCCTAACACATTACCGACCAGACAACTGTCAGTTGTCTCTAACGGTACAAAATGATAAGCATATACAAAATCTTTATAAGCGATTGCATGCTCATCAAAATCGTTTACATGGATCTCTTCTATCGATACATTCGTATCCAAATCCTTATTTTTCTGTTGACAAGCTCCCAACCCCAACAATAAAAACAAGAAAAACACACGCTGACTAATTATAAATGTGTTCATGGCATTCAATTATTATAAAAAAACATAAGTCACACTCCACGTTGCTGTCAACCGAACAGACGTACGCCTGTCGATCAAACAGAAGCGCCTCTGTCAGTCGAACAGGTGTACGTCTGTCGATCGAACAAATTATTCGATCTCCGGACGGTCGCTACCTCCACTGTTGCCAATGCGCAAAGCATGCTCGTATTCAATCACACGCGGAGACTTCAATAAGGTATTGCTATTGGAATACTGCGTAACAATACGGAGCGTATATGTACCTTCGGCTAATTCTGCCGGCACACGGGCAATCACCGTCTTCGGATCATTCTGTGTCAAGCGACGGGTCACAGCCGTTTCCACGCCTTTCGAATCGATAAAGAATACACCGACACCTTCAGCTTCTCCGGCAACCCGGATCTTTTCGCCGGAGATCAAGATATCGTCACCCGGTGTCATCGAACCGTCGGTCAAGCCGGTAGCCGTATCAGTCACCAAACCGATACGCGCGGTACTGTCTTTCACGCCCAGCACTTCCAAGCCAACTACCGAAAGGGCTTTCCGCAACTCGGCTGAAGGGCTTATACTGACTGAAACCTTGTGCTTCTCGGGATTATACTTCTCAGTAGAACTATTCCACACACCCAATACGCTCGGTGTATATTGGGCAACCCCGGTCAATACGCTGGTACCGTTTTGCAACAATTCACGGATAATGCGGTCGTGCTGGTTGATGACAGACAATAAAGTATCATACTTTATCTCAGAACCTTCCTCGATAATCTGTTTCGCGATGTCTTCGTTGCGTGATGTTTTCCCTACAGTAGATACTTCTGCTGTGTAATCGTTCTCTACGTCTTTGGTAAGCAGGTTCAAGTTCAACCATACTTTCCAGAATTTTGTGAATGCACTCATGATATTATAATTTAAATTAAACGCAACCATAAAGTTACGCTGGTTATATATTCATTTGAATTTTCTTATTACCACCAAATCATTTCTCCTTTATTCAAGGTAAAACATCGCCCTACGAACTTCTTGTCTTTGTCTGCCAAATACAGCAAGGCATTTTGAGGAACTTCCGGGAAAATAATATGATTGTTAGTTGCAATTTCAGTGCCGATATATTGCCATTGGTTAGCATTCCAATAAAAAAGAGAATAAGCAGCACCATTAACAGGCCTTTTACGTGCTTCGCCGGAATACAAGCGGTCGAAAATATCTTTCGGTAATCGATCTTTGTTGGCCACAGCAGTTGACATTTCGGTCATTAAAGGTAATAGATAAGACACTACACATCTTTCCGTCGAATCATCCGCTGTCAAAAATCTTTTTTCACCTACCCTATCCACTATGAAAGGGCGATCAATCGGATATATATTTCCTTTTCGATAGACAACCGGCATGTAGAGCATTTCATTCTTCACATCTCTAAAAGTCGCTATCCTATTTTGATACGTATCAGTATAGGCTGTGGCCGTCCAATCATCCGAATAGACAGCAAGATAAACCGATTCTTCCTCAGGAATCGTATCTGTAACCTCTATCTCCACATCCGATACAGGCAGATATTCGGCCGTCACATCCATCATTCGACAGTCTGATAAAAAAGGTGGCAAATCATCCATTGAAATATGCCCTATCAACTGTTTTAACTTTTTATTAGCAGAGAATGTTTTTCTATACACTTTTCCCGGATAACGGGCAGGATTCATCCTTTCGGGGTTTTCAAAGTTATAAATCCGGAAAGGGTCGTATGCATATATCCCTTTTTCACGTCCCATAAACGGAATCATCTTCCCTTCTATATAAACCACATTCCATGAATGCCCACCGGTCGTATTTCCCCAACAAGGACTAAAATCAATCGTACAAGGATAACCTAACGTCCTTAACGGATACAACACGGACTTTGCCATGTGGTAGCAATCGCCTTTCGTCAATGTGTCCAAATAACTCCACGACAAATAGCGGGCTGGTATCTCTCCGTAATTAAAAGAAAAATCCTTACTCAGTAACGAGTTAATCGTATCACACACTTCCACTACATCCAAAGTGTTCAGAAACGAAAATTTATCCAAACATCTCTCCCTCCAATTTTCCAACGGTTCGTCTTCTATGACAGGTGGAAGCAAATATTCTTCAAACAAGCTAAATGGAATATAAGAAGTTTCCAGCCGTTTCTTATAAGTACTTACTGCCCTTTCAATGTCTTGAATTAAAAAAGATTTATCGATTGTCAAACATTCCAATTTTTCAGGAGGCAACTGTTCCTGCAAATGCAAATAGGCATAAAGACACAAAGAATCTCCGGAACTACGAAAATAAGCTTCGATTTCCTTATCATTTGTCTTCACGCATCCGGCGAAAACAAACGCTAGCACCCAAAACAAATATTTTATTTGCATATCTCCAAGCTTTATAGTTTTTTACCTATTCGACCATATCGAAGCCGTTTTGTTTCAGGATCAACCGAATAGCAAACAAACAACGACTTACCCACAATGAAATCTTCGGGCAATAATCCCCAATGGCGAGAGTCATTCGAATTCATCCAATTATCACCCAGCATAAAATAGTAGTTCTTCTTGAACACATAATAATCCAATTTTCTTCCATTGAAAAAAAATGTCGAATCCTTATATTCCAAATCCATCCTCGTTTCATAATCCATACACCGCCAATACAACATATAATTATCTTTATTTAAAGGTATGGTATCTCCTTGCTTAGGTATATAAATTGTCTTTCGCGAACCAAGTTTGCTATCCACATCCCATTTTCCTTCCTCCTTCAAAAGAGTATCTCCCGGAAGTCCCACACATCGTTTTATATAATAATTACCTGTATTGTATATCATCCTCCAACCATTATCTACAAAAGGGAAATTGAACACAACCAAATCATTTCGCCGGATAGCCGACAACGGAAAAATCCGTTTTACTGAAACCATATCCCGATCCGTATGCGCCAATCTCCAACCGGGGATGAACTGGCACGAAACGACATAGTCGCCTTTCAACACCGTCGGCATCATCGATTCCGACACGACATGCGAGAAAACAAACACCGAAGAACCTGCAAACAAAAAGATATTTGCCAACAAGAATACGATTCCTCCTATCACATATAAAGTCCTACGCTTCATCATTATAAGGATTTATGTTCTTTTATCAATTTCTCCATCTCCTGTTGTATATTGAAAGCCAACTCCGACTGGATGCGAACTTCTTTGTTCACTATATGTTCTGCCCACTGAAGAGCTTGATCTTTTTGTTCATATTGAAGGTATAAACGAGCTAGAAAATAACAAGGCAGAAGACGTTCAGGCACCAAATAATGGCCATTCAAAAAACAGTTTTCCGCCCGTTTGAAATCACCCAAGCTTTGATAATTCATTCCGGCTAATATATAAGGGCGTAAATCACAACAATACGATTGCAGCTGATGGATCGCACAATTAGCTTCAAAGTATCTTTTTTCAACAATCAAGGCATCTATATAATTGGTCAAATACAAACGCTGATCGCGCAAATAACGATAACCTTGTTTAAATTCGTTTGTATAAACAGCTTTATTCCATACTTTCAATGCTTCATAATGCGCCAACCTGTTTCCAAACAAAAGGATAGACAGGCAGAAAAGCAACAACATAGTCGTTTTAGCCACCCAAAGATTCGGACATCCCAACGTTATTCCCGCCTTCTCGGATTGTACTGATAATAAAAAAGCAAATACGATCAAAAAAGGTAACAATCTGAGCGGATAAGAAAACAAAGAAAATATAAACAATACGATCAATGAACCGGTAACTCCTTTATGGGTATAGCGACTGTTCCGCAAAGCCATATAAAAAATAGCGATAAGGAATAAAATCCCTCCAATGCCTAACTCCACCCCTATATGGATAAATTCATTGAACGCATATTCCGGACAATCTGCCAACTTTTCATCCAAGGGGAATATGCCCGGTGTGGTAAAACAGGCAATCTGTTTCAATCCGTATGCTGCCGAGAAATTCCCCAAACCGACACCGGTAAAAAAGTGTTCTGCCAATACCTGGAGAGATACGAACCAAACCTGAAAACGCCCGAACACCGAGTTACTTTTCAATATAAACAAGAAATAAATAACAATAGCAAAAGTGATAAAACATAGAATAACCCAAACAATCTTTTGCCAGTTTTTCATCTGTTTCATTTTTTCAAGCCATCCATAATGCGATACAACGACATAAAGAGTTCCACAAAAAGAAGCAATCCATGCCGTCCTACTCATAGAAGCAGGCAAAGCGGCAACAAACAGCAAAAGCAAAAAAACCAATAAGCCTTTAATCCTTTGTTTCTCCTCATTCAAAAAAGCATATACTGCCAACGGAACACAAATGGCCAGAAAACCACCAAAAGGCCCCGGATTCAAAAAACTTCCAGTGATTAAAAAGTTAGCATGATAAGAAGGCAAAAGCCTATATATTTGAAGTATTCCCCAAACGGCCTCTATGCCGCCCACTCCCAATAAGGTAAACAAGACCGGACGTGCCGACAATCTTTTCACAGCAAAAGCATATCGGAAACAGATATAATAAACATATAGCAAAATCGACAAGCACAAATACGTTTCAGAGATGGATGTCGATAAATAATAATTGACAGCCAAATAAGAGATAAAAAAGAAAAGGATTATATCCAATACAGATACACGAAACAGTTTGACTTCACCTTTCCGGAACAAAAAGTCCAAAACGGTAAACAACAAAATCACAAATACAGTCAGATAAAACCAACCGTACCGGTAATAGATGGCACCATACGCCCACTGGTTGTTGACAACAACTACAGCCAACAAAGGAGCAATAAGGGCTATCGTATATAAGTATTTCCAGATAATACCTTTCATATTTTTACATTTTAAGGAAATCGATACTCCTGTTTCAAAAAGTCTTTATCGCAACAATTTCCCTTTGAATATTCATAATGCGGGTAACGAAGCGAAGCCCCCTTAGGAATGGTGGAACGTATCACCACCATCCGACCGTTCGGAAGCAATAAGGAATCCCCCTTTTCCAATTGCACATCCGTTTTATAGTCCGCCCATATTTCTACAGCATCACGAATAAAAAAAGTTGTATCGCACAACTCCACATCGCTTTCAAACGTGGCTGTATTACGTATATAGCTGACAAAATTGTCCCAATACATTTCATTCATACCAATGATGTCGTCCGGATACATTGCAAACAAGAAAGGATATTTTTCGCCTTTCTTATAGACTAATGTATATGGAGTTTCTGTCTGCGGATATTCTTCAGAATAAAGTTCGTCCGCTTTAATCGGGACAATCCTGCATCTCTTCGGCATAGCCGCAGCGATATCCGGATGGTCGCTTTCACCTATCTGAAACAAGATGACATTATCACTTCCGGCTCTTTTTATCAATTCGTTCAACCAATTAAAGAACTTCACTAAACAAGTCGAACATATATTCACGTCGTACCTCACCAAAATATAGCTGTCTTTGGGTTGAGAAGCAAGAAAGGACGAAATTCGTTGATTCATAACTAGCGGCTTATAGGTTGCCTCCTGATTCTTCCGCAGGATATAACCGAGATAATGGTTGATTTCTTCATAATTGGCATTCGAAACCACCAGATCAGAATTTTTCCTTTCCAAACGAGTAAGGCGAATCTGCTGATAAACAGTTTTGTACAACAAATAACCGTTTAACAGGACAAACAGAACGAGCAAGGCTGATATAACTGTATTTTTCATTTGAATCGACTCAAAAGTTTATCGTAATCGTACAACACCAATACCGGGTTGTCTTCCTCTTTCAGATTTTTATATAACTCTGGTACTTCCGGATGGTTGGTGGAACGAATTTCTTTCTCTGCCACAAAAAACATTTCTGTTGAGAGACAACGGATTAAATATTTCTCATCAGTACAACGCAATTCATTGTAAATATGCAACAATGGATTATTGCTTTCCAACAGCCTATATAAATATCCCTTATTCTTATGCCTGTTCCAAAATATGTAATCGCAATAGCCTAGTCCGAAATATTCCAAACAAAGATGATTATCAGTAGAAAACCCACGTCCTACCCCCATGGAATAACCATTCTTGTTCAACTTCTTCTGAGCTTCATCTATAAATTTGTACGGAGCATATTCTTTTACAATTTCAGATGTAGGATGTTTTAAACCGCTTTCTAATATAAATCGAGGGGAAATTGTTCCGTTTTCATATTTATAAATCGTGTCATTGCAATACGATATAATGTAATGTTCCTTTCCTGCATTATTATTTTTAGGGAAAGGAAAACTTTCATTCTTTTCACCTAAAGCAGGCCAAGGGAATAGAGTTACTTTTTCAGTCAATGTTTCCTCATCCACACACAAATATTGATATGGAGCAAATTTCTGACCATTACTACATTCTAACAATAAAGTATTTTTATCCATAAGATAACAGTTTCCTGAGAACAATGATCTTGACCTCAACTCTAACGACAAGCGATCCAAATAATTTCCTTCCAAATCATAACGGACCACTTTTCTCGTTGCCAAAGAAATCATAGAAATATATTGTTTTTTCGGATGGATATAAAACATATGTGCTCCTATATACTCTTCGGGACCAGGTCCTTTTTGTCCGATCTTTCTTACAAATTTACCATACTCATCAAACACAAACAGGTTTTCTTTTGCATCCAAAATGTAAGTACATCCCTTATGCCTTTGTATTTGTTCTATTTTATCAATCAAACAATCTTCTGTCGTTTCCAATCGCACAAAATGAATGGAGTTAACCACATCCTCCTCCGTTATTTTTTCAATATCACCCTCTTTGATACTGATGTATTGCAAATCACCAATATCTACCCCGGTTTTCATTTTTCCTGTACAGGAAACCAAGAAAGAAAAAACAACAAATAATAACAATGTCATTTTCATTTGCATTTCTATTAAAAAAGATTATACCTATAGCATAATCAATTTAGTGGAATAGAGTTTATATAGAATACGACACAAGTACACTGATTTACATACATTTAAATCTTATTCCATATAATATCTAAATTTACCTCTAAGAGCCTGTTTTAATTTTCTTTTCGGCCTATTTTCCCGTTTTTATTCGTCACATAGCCCGCTATGCTTCTCATAAAAACTGAGAAATATCCTCGAAAACAAATCTCAAAACAGTGTCGAGCAAAATTTAAACAGGCTCTAAAACTTTCTACATTTATATTAAATTGTCATGGGAATAGAACATCACTTTGCATATGAGCTTTCTCACAACAATTATATTGATCCGGATTACATACAGGTACACGCACTGTCACTTCACCTTCTACAGAACCACCTATATTCACACTAAACTTAACTTCCCCATTTATAGTGATCTGTCCTTTAACAGTTGTTACATAATCATAGTCTTCTACAGCATACCTTCGATATTTATAAATATCACAATTAGCTACATCATCTCCAGACATACTTGCTTGCGTCTTTTCAACATTCAATAGATCTTTTCTACCATCCTGTACCACAAAAAACACATTAACACCAGCCAAAACAACAGCCGCCATCAAACCTATCGAATACATTACATTTTTCATGATTACACCATTTTTTAATTAAACAATTTATTATAGATAATAATAGTCCGTTAAAAATTCAACATATCGGCTAAGCGGCTTCTGCCACTATACCAAAGAGTTCTTTGATAAGTTTAGTATTAAAAGTTCTGTTCGTTTTCAGACCGGACTTGCTAAAAATTCTCTTGAGCATATAAATATTACTCAGATAGGCCTTTAGCAGTCCGATGGAAAGCGACGGATAGTATCGTTGCCGCATGAGCTTTGCGATGTTTACCGAGGCCAGTGAAGCATTGAAAGCGAAGTCGAGTTTCCTCAAGTCTCTTGCCTGACAATCATTGAGTCCGGTAAACTGCTTGGAATCCCGAAAGCAAAACTCAATCTGGAATCGTGTACGGTAGTATTCGATGATGTCTTTGTCCGACATGTCAAGATCGGTGGAGAAATAGATTTTATGTCCTCCTGATTCTGGATAATGAACCACGACTTTGATGTTGCGTTTCATTGCCTTTGAATAGGCCTTGACTGAGTAAGCCCTTCCTCCTTCAATGTCGAGAATCTCGCAATGCTGAAGGTCGAGTTTCTCAAAATCAATCTTCTCGCCTTTGATACGCGGTCGTCCCCGTTTGCCTGTGCGGACACCATTATGTGAATACCACAAGGCGGCATCATCACGCAGGCGGCTGATGACATGGAATCCCAGCAGACAGGCTTCATTGACGAACTTTGCCTTTGAGAACCATGCATCAGCAACGACATAACGTGTTATGCCGAGCAACTTGTCCTTGTATTTGTGGAGCACGTCAAGATACCAGTCCACAAGGTTGTAATCTTCGCCTTGCTTTTCCAGATACGCCTTGTCCGGTGTCTGTTTTGCACGTAGCATCATACAGTCCCGCCTGTCAATGTCGATAATGCCGATACCGAGAATTTTCAATCCTCGTTTCATTGCAGAAGCACATCCCGACCAGAACTTGCCGATATAAGGAGTCTTCTTTCCCGACTTTGAAATGTAGCTTGCGTCTATGGTAATAGCTTTTCTAACACTTTCACCAAACTGCTGCCGCATAAGGAAGAGATTGAACTGCATCCAGTCAAACTCACGTTCAAACAACTGCCGGAAGCGTTGTTCCGAGCTATCTGAGTAACGCCCCATTTGGGTGAAATTAATCTTTCTTAGTAGTACCATATACAAAATCATGAGTTGGATGAATGCTGTTTTAAAACTTTTGCGTAACTTCGCTGAACAACTTTTCAAAGCATCGGTTACGAGTTCCTCATATTGGTCAAGTGCTGTTTTATTCATCGCTTTAATGTGTGGTAAGACACCATTAAAGGTAATGAAAATCAGCTACTTGACCTATTCTATTTTGCTAAACTTTATTAATTAACTTATTTGTTATCAACTGATTAGTTATGAATTTAACGAAGTATTATTTGATTATAGTACCCTTTAATTTATAAGGATCTTTCGAGTTTGAATATTTTTCTCATCCAAATATAACTTCAACACATATATTCCTTTAGGAACATTTTCAAAGTTTAGAATTCCGGATTTTGACTCAACCATGCCTTTTCGCATTAAAGAGCCTCTCATCTGGTCATACAATTCATATTTCAAAGGAGAAGAAGATACCGGTTCTTGATCAACATTCAGAATAAAACTATTGGATGAGGTTCGTGCTACTTGGATTTCGTCAGATTGAGGTCTCTCTATCACATTCACGTTATTTCTTAAAGAAACTATCCACACTTCTGATTGTACATTGGCTACAATATATTCATAGGAGGAAACATTCTTTTTGGTGGTAAATACCGCTTTTGTCGTTCCTTGTCCGGAAACGATTTCCAAGCCATCAGAAACAAGCCAGTTTATGATCACTTTTTCCCGTGGGAGATTAGTTACTTCTACCGTTGCTTCCTTTCCATAAGACAAAATTGTACTGTTACTTGTCAGATACGGATCGGATATTTCAAATGTTCGTGAGATAGCCACAGAACCACAATCCGCATAAACAGTACATGTTCCTGTTTTTAAAAAACGACCTTTCACACTATTGGTAAAACAACCCTCTTGCATAGCATGAAAATCTCCATACCATCGTCCAACCTTAACGGAATGTTGTCCACTTTTACTTCGTATTTCAAGTTCACAGAAATCCAATGTACTAATATGAGAAGGAGGACTTCCATAATGAGCAAATGCAATTTCTAAATCTTTCTTTAATTCTTCAGCTAGCTGTGCATTAATAGTTTGCGCCATAAAGAATAGGCAACAAGATAATAAGGAGAATACAGTTTTCATGGCTTTCATATTTTAAAATTTATACTATTAAAATTAATAGGAGTGTATCAAAACTCCATAAACGGAATTTTGATACACTGTTTTGAGTTTATTTACCACCCTGTCGGCTGCTCAATATTCGGATTAGCCGTTTCCTCGGTTTGAGGGATAGGCCAAGCATTGTATTTCGGGAATGTGCAAGCACGGTTTTCAACCTGAACATACGCATTGGTTGTCGGGTTCCAAGCACCCAAAGCTGGGCCATTCATGGTTTCATTACCAATACCCCAACGACGGATGTCGAAGTAGCGTTTTCCTTCGAAAGCAAACTCAACACGACGTTCGCGACGATACAGTTCACGCACCTTTTCCTGTGTATTATAAACCGCTTTGTCCATATTCGGCATACCGGCACGATTACGAATCATATTGATGTATTTCTCAACATCCGGATTCTGCCAATCGCCTGTTTCAACCAAAGATTCTACATAATCCAACAAGACTTCTGCATAACGGTATAGCGGGAAATATAAACTACCATTACCATTATTAGATCGGTCTTCTTCGTTCAAATACTTCTTAGCCCAATAACCAGTACGAGATGCACCCACTTTTCCAACTTGGTCGGCACCGTCTTTGAACGGTTCATATACATAATCTATGAAAGAACTATTATCACCCGGTAAAACTACAGTTTCATACAAACGCGGGTCGCGTGCTACCGCCAATGGATCCTTTTGCAACTTTTCACGCTCTGCAGCAGGCAGGTCTTTCAAAGCGACACCGTCAGCCGTTTCATATTCATCTACCAACGATCTCAAAACACTGGCAGCCCCCTGTCCTCCCAAACTCTGCGGAGCATTACGGAACCAAGCTTCCGAACAACCGCTTCCAACATACATGATACGTTCTTTATTGTCTTGTCCCTTATAACGGAACATATCGCGATAGTTCTTACCCGGATCATCATCTGTTTCAGCAGAGTAATACAACTCAAAACTATTATCCGGATGTTCGATGAATGTCTTAGCTGCTGCTTTAACCACATCATAGCGTTTGAATTGCAAATTCACATCCATCTTCAACATCAATGCGTATGCTTTACACATACGATCGCGACGGTCTCTATCCCACACAAATGGAAAAACTTTATTCTCCGTATCTTGGATGGCAATCACCGCATCCAATTCACTATTGATAAAGTTTAAACATTCATCAATCGTATTGCGGCTTTTATAGATTTCATCGCCATTCAAAACTTTATCCTGAATTGGAATACCATCGTTCATTCCATAATACATCAACAACTGGATATGATACCAAACACGCCAAACACGTGCTTCTGCAATCATTCTCTCCCGTTCTTTTTCGTCTACAAAATAAGCAGCATCCACATGATCCAAGAAACGGTTACAACGACGAATACGCATATAGTATTGCGTCCACAAATCATTCATATACCCACCTGTAGTGGTAGTAGCCGAACCATTTCCTAAGTTGGCAATTTCCCCCTTGAAGTTACCCGACCAATACATATTGTCGGTAGCCCCTTCCAAGTGAACCAGTGAGAAATAAGGTGCATCGTAGTGATAGGTACCCCGTGGCCAATACTTACAAGAAGACAATGCAGCATTACATTCGCCGACGGTTCCCCAGAAGTCTTCATCCGTTATCGCTGTTGGATGATCTCGCGTCAAGAAATCTTCACAACCACAGAAAAGAATAGACGCAGAAAGTAAGGTTAAAACCTTTTTACTGAAAATATTTTTTAATTCCATGATACAATCTTATTTAGAAATTCAAATTAACACCAAAAGAATAGGTCTTCACCAACGGATACTCTCCCATCTGGCCTCTACTTTCCGGATCTACCAAATCGTCTTTGGCAAATGTGAACGGATTTTGAGCATTCACATACACGCGGATGCTAGATACTCCTAATTTCTTTAATCCGAGCTGATCAAACGTATATCCCAACTGAATATATTTCACACGGCAATAACCGGCATCGAAGAACCAAAAATCAGACTGGTGTGCATTATTACCATACGTAGCATTCGGAGCCAAACGTGGATAGCGCGCACCCGTATTGGTCGGTGTCCAATAATCAGTCTGTGCTGACAAAGGAACCATACCGTCACCGGTAATATCCAAACCAAATGAGTAAGGTTGTGAATAATAAGCATCAACTCCCGTTACACCCTGGAATAAAACTTCTAAGTTCCATTTTTTCCAATCCAATGAAACGTTAGCAAAATAGTTCAATGAAGGTTGGCTATCCCCACGGATCACACGGTCGTCGGCGGTAATTTTACCATCGTTATCCGTATCGAGGTAATGGATATCACCCGGCTGCTGACCGTCCCAAATAACAACGCCTTCTTTAGGGATCCATTTACCGGAAGCATCTTTCGTAAAGTCACTTTCCTGCAATAAACCAGCAGTCGGATAAACAAGATGGCTATTCAATGCATATCCTTCTTTATTGATTGATCCGCCATTATAATAGGGGCCACCAAACAAGCTTTCAATTTTGTTTTCATTGTGGCTCAAACCACCATGGATATTAAATCCAAAATCTTTAGTCAATTGTTTACCATAATTCATATCGATTTCCCAACCTTTATTTCTCAACTCACCCGAATTCAAGAACACAGTGCCGGAACCACCGATAAAAGAGATAGGCGGTTCGAGAATCAAGTCTTTAGTCAATTTGTTATAATAATCGATCGTGATATCCAAATCTTTAAACAAACGAATATCAGCACCTACATTCAACATCTGAACGGTTTCCCATGTCAAATTAGGGTTACCATAGACTGTTTCCGTTCCATCTCCTGAAGAAATCAAGCTTTGATACTTATACAATTTATCAATGTTCTCATTTCCTAATGATCCAAATGACCCCCTGACTTTGAAGTTATTTACAAACTTCAAATTGTTCTTCATGAAGTTTTCTTCATGCAAGTTCCATCCCAAACCGACAGAGGGGAATACACCAAACTTGTGCCCTTTACCAAAACGAGAAGAACCGTCACGACGCACAGTACCTTCAATCAGATAACGATCATTAAATGTATAATTAGCTTTTGCAAACATTGATACCATTGACCACTGATCCCAGTCACCTTTATTCGTCAACTCCTGATTATAACCACCGATGGCAAACAAACGATGTTTGTCTTTTTCAAATGTATATTCAGCCGTTCCACCGATATAGTAATAACTGGTTCTATCTTTTCCAGCTGCATTAATAGCTCCCCATGTTTGCAAAAGGGCACCCGTTTCATAATCAAAAAAATTGTAAGAACGTCTTCTTCTGTTATTTGCGGTACTACTGATACGATAGGAATACTGACCCCGCAAGATCAACTTAGGTAATACTTCATAACGCGGTGCTAAATTAATACTAATATTATCTTCCAATGCTTTGAATTCGCCGCCACGATCTAACATAGCAGCCGGGTTTCGTTGTTCCGGGCGATTACCATAGTAAACAATATCACTACCTTCTTTCATTGGATATCTGCCTATGATCGTTGGCGGAGTTCTATAAGCATACTGAATAATATCTTTCGTATAAGATTCATCTCGATACATCGGTTCATACTTGTTGGTACGGTATGAATTGAAGTCCATATCAACAGACAGGTTATCCAACAAGTTGACAGTCGTGTTAGCACGGATATTCAAACGGTCAAATTTAGACTTTTCTATCAAACCTTCGTTGTTCAAATAGTTTACAGTCAAAGCGAAACGCGCCAGGTTACTACCTCCAGAAATACCCACAGAGTGACTATGGATCAAACCGTTTTTAAACAAGAAATCCATCCAGTCCATATTCGGATACTTAATCGGATCCGTTTGGTTACGAGTAGCATCGATAGCTTCTTGTGAATACGTCGGGTCACCACCGATATTTTGGTTAGCCACATTCGACATTTCCATAAAAGTAGCGGCATCTACCATTTTCGGCAAATAAGTAGCCTGTTGAATACCTACATATCCATTATAAGAAACATTTACTTTTCCCGGCAAACCACGTTTGGTCTTAACCACAATTACACCATTGGCAGCACGAGCACCATAAATAGCAGATGCGGCAGCGTCTTTCAAAACAGTAACACTTTCAATCGTATTCGGATCCAGTTGGTTCATATCCATCGGAATACCATCTACCAACACCAAAGGATCGTTATTCGTCATCAATGAAGATATACCACGAATCTTAATAGTTGCAGCATCGGCACCCGGTAGACCGGAACTTTGCGATACGTTCAAACCGGTAATACCTCCCTGCAAAGATTGTGATAAAGAAGTGATAGGTTTCGTCGCCATGTTCTTCGTAACGTCCAGTGTAGACACAGCAGAAACAGAGTTCATTCTCTTTTCCGACGAGAAACCGGTTACGATGATTTCATCAATTTCTTCCGAGTCGGAACTCAAAGAAACTGTCAAGTTACTGATAGCACGTGAAACGACATGTTCATAATCTTTAAAACCGATGTATTTGAATACCAATATGTCACCTCGTTTGGCTTTAATACTGAAATATCCATTAATGTCGGTCACCGTACCTATGGTTGTTCCTTTGATCACAACATTCACACCTGCCAATGGTACTGGTGGTTCTACATTTTCTACAACCTGTCCCTGGATAGTCCATTCCCTATCATCAGCGAGAAGATCTACCCCCGGCTGTTTAGCGGCATACTTTTCTACGACCAGATTGTCGTTTTCAGGTGAACCGGCAGCCCATAAGCTTGGCCCTCCTCCTATCAAAGCACTGCTCAGCGAAACAAATAAAAGCAAACGCTTTAAAACTTTTTGATTAGATAACAGATAAAAACCTGTGTTCTTCATAATGTTATTATTAATAGTTGATTAAATTCATTTTCTGTTTGTAGCAAAGGGTCATAATTTATTCGTAGATTAACGACTGTTCTTATAACCCTGTTTGAACTGTGATAATTTTTACTATCTCCTAATAGCCCTCCTTTCTTTAATTTAGATTAACATTACTGAGGGCGAAATTACAGTTACCACAAAATTCAATAGGAGCAAATCAGATTTAACAGAAGATAATATTGTACTTGAAGGGATAAAAATTGGTTTTTATAGGGATAAGATTGTACTAAGCCGATCATAAACAAATAATTAACAAGGCATTAGCAAAATACATAATAATACTATAGTCCTAGGAGAACTATGTTAATATGGGCAAATATAACGTATTTTTATTCATTTTTCTAATAATACCCTATAGTTCTATCTAAAAGACGTGATACAAATATGTTATAGATTGTATATATTATATAACATATATGCACAAATGAACTTTAGGTTAAATCTGGAGTAGTTATAAAGAAAAACAAGCCTTTTCCAAGACGACTATCCATAGGAATAAACTTATTGACTGGTCTGAAAAATGAATTTTGATAACATAGTTCTCCTAGTACTAAGGCTCAAAATTATAAAGATGATACGAATTACAAATTTGATAATATTATCAATCCTTTTCTTTGTTTTCCAGGTAAGCGGAATAAACTTTCCAGATTTCTGGTTTGAACACATAACAATAGCCGATGGATTATCTCAAAACTATATCACAGATATTAAGCAGGATAAGGACAGACTCATTTGGATCGGCACTAAAAACGGACTCAATAAATACGATGGCTACGAAATGACCATATACAATCATATACAAAATGATTCGACATCAATTCCTAATAATTACATCTCCTACATATATCAGGACTCAAAAGACAATCTTTGGATCGGAACAAATACAGGCCTATGCAAATACATTTCGGAAAAAGACTGTTTCGAACAATTCAACTTCGAAACCACGGATAGCCCACATTCCAACTACAACATCTCCTCTCTTTTCGAAGACAAAAATAATATTTTATGGATCGGAACAGAAGAAGGGTGTCTGATTTCATTCGACCTAAACACAGAAGGAGTCAAAATATATAGAGCTTCTCAGGGAATCAAGGCTATTGAACAGGACAAGAGTTCTTTACTGATAGGAGGAAGAAATAAGGGTATCATGCACTTCGATCCTATCGAAGAAACCTTTTATCAAACTTCTATCGACTCAACATTCAATTCTGAGACAGTCACAACCATTGCTACTGACCCAAAAGGAGATTTTTGGATAGGTACACAAAGTCACGGAATTTATCTATACGGGAAAAACCTCAACAAACTATCCGGACAGACCATCCTGGACATTCATTTTTATAAAGATTCTTTTGCCTTGTTAGGAACTGAAGAAGAGGGTCTTGCTTGCTACAATATAGATACTGACGAATTTCAATATATAAACAATACACACGAAAATGTAAATCTCAATTCGGAAGGAATCACTTCATTATATGTAGATTCCACACAAACAATATGGATCGGAACGATCAACGGCGGAATAAATAAATTTGACCCGAACCGGAACAGGTTTGCACACCTGTCGCTTTCGCCCAAGTATAATACGCCATCTACAATCCATTGTGTTTTTGCACTGGAGACATTGGATAATAAATCAATTTTAGCCGGATTAAATACAAAAGGAGTCTATTCGCTGGATAGCAGGACTTATGAAATTGACAATACTGCTATAAACCGAATAGCCCCTCAACTAAGCGAAACAACAATCAATACCATTCTGAAAGATAGCCGGGGTTTATTGTGGCTGGGAACTTACAAAAAATCGCTAATCATATCCGGTCCCAGAAACTTAACCGAACCAATAAACAAACTAATAGAAAAGAGCTTATCCCCATCAAGCTCAATCAAATCTTTGTATGAAGATTCTCAACACAGAATATGGATAGGAACAGATAACAGCGGACTGTTCTGCTACGATCCGAAGTTACATACTCTCCCCGGGAATACGAAAGAACTAAAAAAATACATTTATCCCAATCTGATAACCTCTGTTATTGAAGACGACAATCACCAGCTCTGGGTAGCAACAAACTGTGGACTATATTTATACGATCCGGAAGAGGATTCTTTTACAAGAAATTTTCTCGCCAACCAAGAACAACCCTATTCACTGGCAAACACTATTATCCCGATCTGCCCAATCCAGGATACGCTTTGGCTTGGAACACGGCAAGGGCTCATCAAATATTCACACAAAGAACAAAAACATCGAATATTTCAGGTGGAAGACGGACTGCCAAGCGAAAGTATCAAAGGCTTATTGCATGACAAACCGAATAATAAACTCTGGATATCGACCGATCGCGGACTCAGTTGCCTGAATCTGTCTTCTTACCAATTCATAAACTTCGGACTAAAAGATGGAATTGTCGGAACTGAATTCAATGATATGAGTTTCGAAAAAGGTGCCGACGGAACTTTCTTCTTTGGTTGTGTAGACGGAATATACTGTTTCCGTCCGGATCAAATAAAAATGAATCCTTATGCCCCTGGGGTTATCATTACTCACTACCGGTTATATGATGATTCCCCCCAAAATAAAACAAATGGGGATATATCACGTATCCCTGTCCCTTCAAACAAAGAGATAACAATCCCGTTTAAACAGTCTATTTTCAGCATAGACTTCGTTGCACTCAACTATACAAACACACCTAAAAACCAATACGCCTATAAATTAGAAAATTACGACAATAACTGGCACTATGTCGGGACACAACACATGGCAACCTATACGAATTTAAACCCCGGAACTTATTTGTTCCGGGTTAAAGCCTCCAACAACGACGGTGTCTGGAACGAAAAAGGAGCCTCTCTGAAAATAACGATACTTCCTCCCTGGTGGCGAACAACATGGGCTTATTTTATCTATACAATAATAATCGGAGGTATTATTTTTATTTCAATCAGAATTTATACTAATCGGTTGAAAATGCAAAATCAGCTTAACAGGGAACAGTTCGAACGGGCACAACTAGAAAAATTAAACCAGTTAAAATCACAGTTCTTTTCCAATATCACCCACGAATTCAGAACGCCATTAACGCTTATTATCAGCCCTCTGGAAGCCATAAGTAATACTAAAGGCAGAGTTTCCCTCCGGGAGAATTATCTCACTACAATAAAAAACAATGCTTATAAACTACTGGACTTAGTGAACAGGCTTCTGGATTTTTCAAAAGTAGAGTCCGGTTGCTTCACCTTTAATCCGATTAATATAGACATTATATCTTCCATTAAACACGGTGTTGCATACTTCCAGCCTTTAGCCGGAGAGAAAAATATTACACTCATCTTTCATGCCGACAAAGATGATTTTGTCTGCTCTATCGATCCCAATATTATAGAAAAAATACTATACAATTTAATTTCAAACGCCATAAAATATACTCCTGAAAATGGGACAGTAGAAGTTTGTGTTACACTGGAAAAAGGTAATTTATTAAGCCTCTCGGTAAAAGACACAGGGAAAGGAATTCCCGTTAATAAGCAAAAGGTTATATTCGATCGCTTCTACCAGTTAGACGGAGATATACCTAATGGTACCGGTATCGGCCTGTCATTAGTGAAGAGTCTGGTAGAGTTACATCATGGAAGTATCGATATGGAAAGCGAAGTGAATAAAGGTACAATATTCACCATTCACATCCCTTATAAAAATGCAACAACAAATGAAGTAATAATTATCCCGACAGTTGAGAAGAACAATCGACCTAATAAAGAAAAGGACCAGGCATATCTAACGAAAATGCTGAACGAACAGGATATTCAGGAAACCAATTCAAGTTTCCCAACCATATTGATAGCAGAAGACAACCATGATCTCCGGGAATTTATTAAGAGTATTCTGAATAATAAGTATAACGTAATAGAAGCGGAAAATGGAGCCATAGCACTGGATATAGCGCGAAAAGACAGTCCGGATATTATTATTTCCGATATTCTGATGCCAGAAATGGATGGAAAGCAACTTTGTGTACAAATCAAACAGGACATACAAACTTGCCACATCCCTTTCATTATGATAACAGCTTTGAGTTCGGAAACCGACCAGATAGAAGGCTTAACAGTCGGTGCTGATGATTATATCACCAAACCGTTCAATCCGGAAATTTTAAAAACAAAAATCAAGAACGTATTAAAAAGTCGGGAGCTTATATCCCGCCGCTATGCAACATTGTCCGCTCTAGAACCGGAAGAATTTGTAACAGAAGATAAAGATGCAACCTTTCTACTGGAAATCATCGAATTCATAAAAGCAAATGTATCCAATCCGGATTTAAAAGTAGATGACCTATCTAAAAATGCAGGCATGAGCCGAAGTCCATTTTTCAAAAAGCTAAAAAATCTTACCGGAAAAACTCCAAACGATTTCATTCGTGACATCCGTTTAAACCAAGCAGCCAAACTTTTATTGAAAAGTGATTTAAACATCACTGAAATTGCTTATCAAACAGGATTCACTTCTCCGAAGTATTTCAGGGAATGTTTCAAAAAACAATTTGGGAAAACTCCATCTGAATATAAGGAGGAACATTAGCCTTAGAAACAAAAGTACAATTCACCCCCTTATTAAATACAATATTGTCCTCTCCTTTGAATACATTCGGTAATTTTGCGGTAGAGAATAAAAAACAAAACATACATGAAACAACCTCTATGCATTTTACTGATGTTAACCTTTCTGTCTTGTTCACAAAAAGGGAAAGAACCGTTCACTGATTTTATAAAAGAATGGGAAGGAAAAGAAATCGTTTTTCCTGACAACATGGCATTTATACGTTATGCGACGGATTCGATGGATTATTCGATGGATTCGACCTATAAAGTATTAACTTATGTAGATACGACGGGATGTTCCTCCTGCAAACTTCGATTGGATGAATGGATTGGTTTGATCAAACAAACAGATACTGTTGTGCCGGGAAAACTATCTTTCGTATTTGTTTTCCAACCCGAACTTCGGGATGAACTACCCGCCTTGTTGGAAACAACAGGCTTTGAACTACCTGTAGCTATTGATGTAGAAAACCGTTTTCAACATCTGAACAACATGCCACAAGGAGACATCCTGCTTCAAACGTTTTTGCTGGATCCCCAAAATAAAGTCGTAATGATTGGTAACCCGGTCTATAGCGCAAGGATATGGCCTTTATTTATAAAAAAGGCTTTAGGGAAGACGGTCCAAGCTGATAAAACGAAAAATACGATAGTGGAACTCGATTCGACTTCCGCTTATTTGGATAATGTTACTGTCGGGGAAACACACACGGTCTATTTCAACTTGCGGAATGTCGGGAAAGTACCACTTTCCATCATATCCCTCAGTACCAATTGCAGATGTACAAAAGCTTTTCCGGAGAAACAGGTTGTATTACCCGATGATAGCGTAAAAATCCGGGTAGAATATACGCCTTCCCATAAAGGCATGTTCCGGGAAAGTGTCAGGGTTATTTGCAACACCGAAAAGAATCCGGTTTTACGGATCAAGGGAGTGGTCAAGTAATAGATATTAACCCCATAAGGGTATTTACGTATAACTAAAAAAAATTAAATGTCATGAAAAAGAAACTTGCAAAAGTATTGACAGCAGTAGCCATTATCGCAATGGCAAGTGTAAATGTGTATTGGGTAGAAACCCAACAGGTATCGGATGTGGCAGCAGCTAATATCGCTGCGCTAACAAGAGATGAGGGGAGTGGGGGAATAATTTCAAAAACATGTTATCCTGATGATCAATTGAAAAATGGGAATGACGGGAATCCTTATCTTCAGTGTTCTCAATCTACTATCAGTAGTGAATCTTCAGAGGTTTTGTATGAATGTGGGGGAACTACATATACAAAAGTTCCTGTATTCTGGCCTACTACAAAGAAATGCTATGTCAAAGTAAATTAATTTAAGAGAATCAAGTTGCAGGAAAGATTGTCGTTTTTATATTCTACAGTTTTCCTGCAACCCAACTACTTTTAAGAGATTATGATGATATATATACGATATTATATTTTTCTGATTCTGCTTGCTTTTAGCACAAGTTGTTCCCAAAAGCAAAACATTGATCTCCAATTTCGGTCATTAGTCGATTCTACTTACCAACAAATAAATCTGTCTGAACCGAAAACTTTGTTGCTGGGAGAAATATCACATCCATTTAGTATAATGGCAGTTGATACATTTCTTGTATTTCAAGAACCTGAAAAAAGCTGTTGCTTATACTGCTATAATACCAACAATTATTTGTTCGTTGATTCTATTCTTCAAAAAGGAGATCAATTAAATGATATACCTCAAAATGGTGTACAAATAATACAATATGGATTAAGTAATGATAGATCACCTATCTTTTTGCTTCGTTCTTCAGCTCCGCATATAGCTCGTTTAAACTTGGAGAATTATAAATCCAATATGGAACGAAGTGATGTTGTTTATGATAAAAAATATCAGTTCGATAAGGAGAATTTTGATATATTCAGTGAAGCCGGGAATATTTATATGTTAAGCGATTCAACTTTCCTTATTCGAAAGGATATGGAAGCTTCAGGTAAGTATGACGAGGGATTTACTACGACCTATTGGGAAAAATATAACTTCTATACCAATGAAGTTACGGAAAGGTATTATGAACATAAATATAATCCTAGAGATATTTTGAAATATTCTTTTTACAATAGTTCCTATTCTAAGATCAAACCGGATAAAACAAAGTTAGCCCTGTTCCCTAGGGGATTGGAGAATTTTTCTATTTTCAATCTTACAACGAACTTCCGGACGGATATACAACTGAAAGAGAATGGATTTGACATTGGTTATGCCGTAGAGCACAGAAGAGAAGAAATTCATTATGCAATAGCTGTTACTGATGATTTTATCTTTTCGCTTAGAAAAGACGGAACCGGAAAGGATTATATATTAGTGTATGACTGGGAGGGATCTCCCCTGTATAGACTATCATTGGATAGAAGTATAAATAGCTTTGATGTACAGGAAAATACTAAACGATTATATGCCATATCTGACGAATATGAGGTGTTGGTGTATGACTTGGGAAGTATTCTGTAATCTATACTCAAAGACAAATATTTAAAATTTAAGCAGATGAAACAAACGCATATTTATATTTTAGGGGTAATACTCGTTAGCATGAGTATCTTAGGTGCTTGTAGAAAAGAAGAGAAGAACCTTGTTTCAGAAGATGGATTCATACATATCCCATTTGCCAAAGGAATTGAAGAAGAAAAGACAGTAAAATTAAGTGATATAGCAGACAAGGTGGAATACATTTGGCTGGAACTAACAGATAGCAGTTTGCTTAATAATACAATAAATTCTCATACAGTTATTTCTGATAAATATGTGTTTGTTCATACAAGCAATGCCATTTTCCAGTTTGGACGTGACGGACATTTTATTCGTAGAGTAGGGCGTTATGGTCAAGGACCGGAGGAATATTTAGCAGTATCGTTTTTGGATATCCTTTTAGACAAAAATGAGTTATATGCATTTATCCCTGATTACTGGAAACTTTATGTATATGATATGGAAACAGGGATGCTACTTCGACAAATAGCAATGATAAAATGCAGTGCTATTGATTTTTTAATGTATGATGATACAACAATTGTTGCGTTTAGTCAGAGTTTGGGAAAATCAGGAGCTCCTCGTTTGACATTAGGAAATTTTTCTGGAGATATTTTAAAACAATATTATCATCCTGTCATTGATAAGAAGGGAACAAATGCTGTTTTTATGGGGAAAAATTATCGTTTTACATATCGTTATGACAATAAAATTCAATACAAAGAATATTATGTTGATACTCTTTACCATGTAGGACTAACCCAATTGGAGCCACGTTATATATTTGATTTGGGACCATATTCACTTCCTGTTGAAAGACGTATAGAATATACAACAGATTATATGAAAGATACAAAATCCTATTTACGTTATGATGTGTATGAAACAGACAACTATATTTTGATGCCTTATATGAGTTGGTCAGCTGTTTATCAGGGTAATTTTGCTGACAAAGAGATGGCTATTTATAAAAAGAAGGATGGAAGTTGTTTCAAAATCTCCGGTGGCATATTGGAAAATGATCTATCCGGTGGAGTACCAATGGTTCCGGAAGGTGTCGTAGATGACAATTCCATTTTTAGTATTTGGACGGTTGATGCGTTATATGAAGAAGCGGAAAAGAATCCACAAATACAGAAGTTATTAGAAAAAAACAACGTACAATTTGATGATAATCCTATGATTATGATTGCACGATTGAAATAAGAATAAAATGTATCATAAACGAACACGAATCGGGTATCATAAGGTATCTCGACTGATTTGGATTTTTATCCTTATCATTGGGGGATATGGATTACTACAAGTTTTTATTTGTGTATCATTCCGTATCCCCAGTAACTCCATGAACCCGGCGTTAAGAAACGGTGATCATGTACTGGTTTTTAAACCCTTGATCGGGGCTCGGATTTTCAATGTACTCCAAGCAATCCATTCTCGTCCTACAAAAATCTATCGGATTCCGGGGATAAGAGGGGTTACCCGCAACGATATTTTGGTTTTTAATAATCCTTTTCCGAATCAGTTTAAAAAGATGGGAATGAGCATGAAAGATTACTATATTAAAAGATGTATCGGATTACCGGGAGACACTCTTTCCATTGAATCCGGGTATTTTAAGGTAAATGGATATTCCGATCGGTTAGGAAACGATGAGTCCCAGCAATTATTAAGCTGGCTGGATGACCATTATTTTGATGATTCCTCTTATAAAAGCTGGATGAGTGACTCTACGTTCGGATGGACAATCAAAAACTTAGGTCCTTTATATATCCCTCAAAAGGGTGACCTTATTGCAATAGACAAGAAAAACTATTGTTTATACAAAGAATTAATAGCCTGGGAACAGGGGATGGATGTTTGGTGGAAAAATGGGATGGCTTATTTGGATGGCCAACCTTTAAAAAGTTACCGGTTCAAAAGTAACTATTATTTTATGGCCGGTGATAATCTCTTTCAGTCTTACGATTCGCGTTATTGGGGACTATTGCCTGAAGAGTTGATTGTAGGAAAAGCCTGTTTGATCTGGAAATCCGTGCATCCGACAGAGGGGACCTTACTGAAAGATCGAATGATGAAAAGAATAGAATAAAAGCATGGAGAAAAAAAATATTACATCTTTGGTTGAAAATATAGGGCTTTGGATCGTTTGTTGTATGCTGTTATTGACTCCGTTGGTAGTCGATTATTCATTAGCAGAGCGAATGGTCATGGGGAAAGTATTCTGGTTCCATTTAGCAATGGGCTTATGTTCGGCATACGTTTTATTGATGGGGGTGTGTGGTAAAATAAAGTTCCCGAAGTTCACTGTTCCGGATTTTTTAGTATGTGCATTTGCGGTCTGGACTTTACTTTTTTATGATTGGTTTTTAAATCCGGAAATGGACAAGCTCTTATTCGGTGGGCAACTATTGATTTTCTGGTTCCTGTTTCGTGCCTTATTGAACAATTTTCATTTTACCAAGCTTTTTTTCTTCGTGATCATAATCAGTGTCGGCATTTTTGAGGCATTATGGGGTTTAGCGCAAATTTATGGCATAGCCTTACCACAGCATACAGTTTTCATCCTGACCGGTTCTTTTTACAACCCAGGGCCCTATTCTGGTCTCCTGTCTGTGGTATTCCCTATTGGCATGGGGGTATTTCTAAAATATAAAAAAGGGCTACATTCTCTTGCTCTTTTAGGGGTGTTAGCTATTTTGATTATGATTCCCTCCGGTATGAGCCGTACAGCCTGGCTGGGTATGATTGTTTCATCTGCTTGGATTTACTGGCATGCCCGCATAGGTTGGCATAAAACCCGGATGTGTTTTATCAAATACTCTTTCCGTACTTGGAGTGTGGTAAGTGTTAGCGTCATTCTATTATCCGGAGTGTCTTGGGGGCTATATCATATAAAAAAAGATTCTGCGGATGGGCGTTTATTACTTTGGAAAGTTTCTGCTTTGACTATAAATGAGCATCCAATTGGAGGAACCGGTTTGGGTGGTTTCTCTACCGCTTATATGCAAAAACAAGCGGATTATTTCCAATCGGGAAAAGCAACTGAGCGAGAACAGTTCTTAGCTTCTACACCGCGTTATGCTTTTAATGAGTATCTGCAAATAGGAGTAGAACAAGGGTATGTGGGATTACTTCTTTTTTGTTCTTTCTATCTCTTATTAATACATCGGGGAATTAAAAGCCATCAAATAGAAGCCGTGGGCGGGCTTCTGTCTTTGGCAGTTTTCGCCTTTGCTTCCTATCCGTTTCAATTGCCGTCCTTTTGGATATTATTCCTCAGCCTGGGAGGTATTTGCCTCATGGATGAGGTTGATAAAGAGGAAGAACGGCATCGTGGAGTGCTTCAAACAGGCTTGGCGGCTACTGCATCATGTTTTTGTGTGTTGTTTTTGTATCTGGCTGCCCCCTATTACCATGCTTATAAGGAGTGGGGCGGGTTGCAAATTCGTTATTACAAACAAAAGGGAGTAACAGCTATAGATGGTTACAAGAGATGTTATCCCTTGTTGAAACATAATCCGGATTTCCTGTTTGAATATGCGCAATGCTTGATTGCGGCGGAACGTCCTCAAGAGGCTATCCCTTTGTTAAATAGGGCAAGACGTTTGAATGGTGATCCTATTATTGGGGATACGGAAAGCTACTGTTTACATGTTTCCGGACGTTATGAAGAAGCAGAAGCTTTATTGATTCAATCGACAGCAAGATTACCGGAACGGATTCATCCTTACTTCCGTTTGGTTAAACTGTATGCGGAACCGAATTTTTATCAGCCTGCCAAACTACTCAATGTCGCTGAGACACTTTTGGGGAAAGAGCCTAAAGTTTTTAATCCGTTCGTGGCAGGATTTAGGGAAGAAGTCAAACAAATATTAATAGAGAAGCATTTATAAGGGTATGTGGAAATATAGTTTCATTTTTATTATAGGGGTTATTTTCGCCTCTTGCCAATCCATATCCAATGAGTGGCAAGTTTACCGACATGCAAGTAGTTTGAATGATACGTTATCCTATCAGGCTTATCAATATCTAAGAGAACATCTGCCAGAAGAAAAATGGCAGTATTGGATAAAAAATCCCGATTTTTTTACTAAAGATCTGAATCATGTAATAAACCAAAATAGAAAACAGATAGAAAACAAATCGTTACCCTTCAATATATTTGCAGAATATATACTCCCGTTACAAATAGACCAGGAGCCTATAGAGAACTGGAGAAAAGACTGTTTGGATAAGTTTTCGTTTTGTATCGGAAAAGATATCGTATACAGTTGCGACACGATCAATAATTTGTTGAAAAAGGATTTTGGTTTCAGTTTAAATGAACCATCTTATACAGTTATGCCTTGGAGTTATTTGGACACGCTGAAAAAAGGAGATTGTTTCCATATGACCAAATCTTTATTATATCCTTTGAGATCCCTTGGTTATCCAACAACAATCGATTTTACCCCTTGTTGGGGAAATACAACAGGGGCACACTCATGGAATGTTGTTTATGTCAATGGGAAAATGGAACCTTTTATGGGGAGGGAAACAGGTATTTTTAAATACAATCCGTTTAATACCTATAAGTTCGAAGACTCAACGAAAAAAGCTCCCGGTCGATATCCAGCCAAAATCTTCAGAAAAACCTTTTCCATCAACGATCGTTTACAACAAATGATCAGTGGTATTCCAACAACAGATTTACCTTCTTTTCTGAAAGACTGCCGTATAAAAGATGTTACAGCCGAGTATTTGCCTGTTTCGGATATTACAATAATGATAAAAAACAAATTCCAAAAAGAAAAACTAGTATATCTAGCTGTTTTTTCAAATGACTGGACTATAACAGCCTGCTCCAGTAAAAAAGCAAACGGAATAGCAGTCTTTAAAGATATGAAAAAAGATATGCTTTATCTACCTGTTACTTATTGTAAAGGAATTATGTTCCCAATTGATTATCCTTTTACTATTAATCAAAATGGCATGAAACGATCTTTAGAACCTTCTGACTCAATAGAAATTTGCCGTATTCCCTATTTACTACCTCTGATAACAGAAATATCAGCAGCTGTTGCCAATAAAGACAGATTACCTAAAGATATTTTTGATCGGTTATATACCGGAGAAAAAAGAAAGAGACCAACAAATGATGAAGAATATTCTCTCTTTTATTGGTCCAACAACCGATGGAAATACATTGACACAAAAACTGCGGCAAACAAACTACTTGTTTTTCCTCAAGTACCTAAAAATGCATTATTTTATCTGGCAGACAAAGAAAATAAATTTATAGGTAGGTGTTTCACGCTAAATAACGGAGAAATATCCTGGTGGTAAATACTGATAAAAAACTTTTATTAATCATCTAATTTATCCTGCATTCCTAGTCTTTCGAAATTATAACTTTTAATACCTCCGGTTTATCCGTAGTGATAAAATCGACATTCTTTGCAACGAACGATTCCATTACAGCCGGATCGTCCACCGTCCACACATTGATAGTCAGACCGGCATCTTTGGCTTCCTGAATCCATTCGGGATGTTTGTCAAAAACTTTATAATGATAATCCAGGCCGGAAAAACCTAATACCTTCAGGTCTGCCGGTGAAACTTCTCCACGAAGATAAGAAACCTGGGCACTCGGGGCACGGCGGATCAACTCCTTACAAATATTCATACTGAAAGAGATGTATTCCACCTGGTCTTCCATCTGGTATTTCTGCACCAGATAAAGAATAGTTGCAACCGCTTTATCTTCATTCACGACTCGTTTATGAGGTTTGATCTCAAGAATAAGCTGAGTTCCCTGATTTTTCTTTCCCTGTATCAGGTATTCTTCCAAAGTCGGTAACGTTTCTCCGTTTTTCAACTTCAGGTCTTTCAGTTGTTCATAGAGAGAAGTTTCTATACAAAAACCCTGAATACTGTCATCATGATTAACAACCGGAATGCCATCAGCCGTTATAGACACATCGAATTCAGAGCCATACGCTCCAACCTCATGAGCCTTGTTCAAAGCCGTAATTGAGTTCTGAGCAGAACCTTCACAATCCCAATAACCACGGTGGGCAATCACTTTTGTCTGGGAATAAACGCTACTTGCACATAAGAACAGGACAAGCAGCATAGTAAACATTGATCTTTTCTTCATCTTATCGAATATTATGTATTAGAATCCGTAGCAAACAACACTGTATAACGAAGGTGTAAACTTACTGAATCTGATTGGATTCTAAAAACTTCAACCATAAAAAAGTGCACCGAAAGAGTTATTCACTCTTAAGATGCACCTTTCAATATCATTAGATTTATCTGTTACTTCTTGTTTTCTTCAATCCACTTGCGTGCATTTACGAAACCTTCGATCCACGGAGTCACTTCGTCACCCTTACGATCGGCAGGATAATGACCACACTGCCACGGGAACAAGGCACGTTCCAGGTGAGGCATCATAGCCAGGTGGCGTCCGTCATGCGAGCAAACACCGGCAACCGACCAGGGCGAACCGTTCGGGTTGGCAGGATAACCTTCATAGTTATATTTAAGTGCGATATGATATTCCTTCTCTTCATACGGGAACCAGAATTTTCCTTCTCCGTGCGTGATCCAGATACCCAGCTTCTGACCGCTCATCGGACCGAACATGACTGAATGATTCTTCGGAATTTCCACAGAGATGAAGTTTGATTCCAACTTGTGAGAATCGTTATGCAACATCTTATGTTTCTTTTCATGTTCCGGATAAACCACTCCCAGCTCTGCCATCAACTGGCAACCGTTACAGATACCCAGACTCAGTGTGTCAGGACGTGCATAGAAGTTATCCAATGCTTTCTTAGCCTTTTCGTTGTACAAGAAACCACCGGCCCATCCTTTGGCAGAACCCAACACGTCAGAGTTGGAGAAACCACCACAGAACACGATCATATTCACATCTTCCAATGTTTCGCGTCCCGAAGCCAGGTCGGTCATGTGAACGTCTTTCACATCGAAACCAGCCAGATACAAAGCGTAAGAAGTCTCACGTTCACACTGGCAACCCTTTTCACGGATAACGGCAGCACGGATACCACTCTTACCTTTACGGTCGGGAGTCAGACCGTAATCAGCCAGCTTACCGGTGAAGTTCTTGCCGTACTTAAATTCCAGCGGCTGCATTTTATAGTTTTCGAAACGGTTGCCTGCGCATACGCTACCGCTCTGCTTGATATCCAGCTTGTAAGACGATTCGTACCATACGTCACGCATATAGTCGATACCGAAATGATACTGAACACCTTCTTTTTCCACCAGGATATGACGTTCGTCGGTCGGTTTGGCAATGACTGCACAACCAACACCAGCTTCTTCCATCAATTTCTCGAAAGCCTTCTTGTCTTTCACCTGAACCAGGATACCCGGATTTTCAGCAAACAGGATCTTCACAATGTCTGTTTCAGACAGCTTATCCAGATTGACTTCCAGACCGCCTTCTACGTTTGCGAAACACATTTCAAGCAAGGTAGTGATCATACCACCGGCAGAAATATCGTGTCCGGCAAGGATCAGGCCCTTTTCGATAGCATCCTGAACTGCATTGAAAGCATCAGCGAAATATTCGCTGTCCTTTACAGTCGGCACTTCATCACCCAACTTGTTCAAAGTCTGTGCAAAAGCGGAACCGCCCAGCTTCATCGTATCGAACGAGAAGTCTATATAATATATGTAAGAGTTCTTTTCGTGAGCCAATACCGGAGAAACGATCTTACGGATATCGCTTACCTCAGCACCAGCAGAAATAATTACCGTACCCGGAGCAATCACCTTATCGTCGCCATATTTCTGTGTCATCGACAAAGAGTCTTTACCTGTCGGGATATTGATACCCAGTTCGCAAGCAAAATCGGAAGCGGCCTGAACAGCGGTGTACAGACGAGCATCTTCCCCTTCGTTGCGGCACGGCCACATCCAGTTGGCACTCAAAGAAACACCTGTCAGCTTATCTGCCAACGGAGCAAAGACGATGTTCGTCAACGATTCGGCAATAGCCATAACAGAACCGGCAGCCGGATCAACCATTGCCACCTGCGGAGCATGACCGATAGAGGTCGCGATACCAGCTTTTCCACGGTAATCCAATGCTACGGCACCCAGGTCACTCAACGGCAACTGTAATTCACCCTGACACTGCTGACGGGCGATCTTACCTGTTACGGAACGGTCCACCTTATTGGTCAACCAGTCCTTACATGCCACAGCTTCCAACTGAAGTACGTTTTCCAGATAATGATGCAGTTCCGATTCTTTGTAAACGACCGGAGCATATGTTTCTTCCACCGTATGATCCTTCATGATCGTTCTGGGCGGTTTACCGAACATATATTCCAACTTGATATCGATAGGCTTCACACCGTCAGCCTGTTCGAATACAAATTTCATATCGTTGGTCGTTTCACCAACCACATACATCGGAGAACGTTCACGGTCAGCGATACGTCTTACGCGGGCCACATCTTCTTCTTTCATCAGCAAGCCCATACGTTCCTGGCTTTCGTTACCTACGATTTCTTTAGCAGAAAGCGTCGGGTCACCGACAGGCAACTGGCTCATATCGATATGTCCGCCTGTAGCTTCCACCAATTCCGACAGACAGTTCAGGTGACCGCCTGCACCATGGTCATGGATAGAAACAACCGGGTTATTATCCGATTCGGCAATGGCACGAATCACATTCGATACACGTTTCTGCATTTCCGGATTAGCACGCTGCACGGCATTCAGTTCGATACCGCTGGTGTACTGCCCCGTGTTTACAGAAGAAACAGCACCACCGCCCATACCGATACGATAGTTGTCACCACCCAGCAACACCACCTTTTCACCCGGTTGAGGATCACCCTTCAAAGCATCGCGCATATTGGCATAACCGACACCGCCTGCCAACATGATTACCTTATCATAAGCATATTTCTTATTGTTTTCTTCATGCTCGAAAGTCAGCACCGAACCGCAGATCAGCGGCTGACCGAACTTATTTCCGAAATCGGAAGCACCGTTTGAAGCCTTGATCAGAATCTGTTCCGGTGTCTGATACAACCAGGGACGCGGATCAAGCACCTTTTCCCATTCACGGGCACCTTCCGTACGCGGATAAGCAGTCATGTAAACGGCTGTACCGGCAATAGGCAAAGAAGACTTACCTCCGCCCAGACGGTCACGGATCTCACCACCGGATCCGGTTGCTGCCCCGTTGAACGGTTCAACCGTTGTCGGGAAGTTGTGTGTTTCAGCTTTCAGCGAGATAACCGATTTGATTTCTTTTACCTCATAAAAGTCAGGTTTGTCACCGCTTGCCGGAGCAAACTGTTCGATCATCGGCCCTTCGTTGAAAGCCACATTATCTTTGTAGGCAGAAACCAACTTGTTCGGGTTTTCTGCCGAAGTTTTCTTAATCAGATTGAAAAGAGAACTTTCTTTCTCTTCTCCGTCGATAACGAATGTACCGCCGAAGATTTTATGACGGCAGTGTTCCGAGTTTACCTGTGCAAAACCGTACACTTCGCTGTCGGTCAGCTTACGTTCCAGCTTCTGGCTTACTTCATTGAGGTAAGAAACCTCTTCGTCGCTCAAAGCCAATCCTTCTTTTTTGTTGTAAGCTGCAATATCCTCGATATAAACAATCGGATCCGGTTGTTTACTGATTGTGAAGATATCCTGGTTCAGGCCGTTGTAGATACGTTGCAACATCGGGTCGTGATCAGCCTCACCGGAAGAAACTGGGAAGTATTCTTCGATACGTGAGATACCGCTCAAGCCCATGTTCTGAGTGATTTCCACAGCATTGGTACTCCACGGGGTAATCATTTCCCGGCGCGGACCAACATACCATCCATCCAATGTTTCGGATTGGAGTGGAGCGGCTTCACTAAACAACCAAACGAGCTTTTGAACATCTTCAGGAGAGAAAGCATGTGCCGCCTCAACAGCCAGCACCGTCTTTGTTGGAGATTGAAAGAATAGAATCATATCGTCGATTTATTAAGATATTCCAATAACAGACTGCAAAGATAGTAAATATGTAGCAGATAAGAATATCCATCTTTACATTTTAGATTTAAAGTCCTTCTCATTTATTAACTCTACAACCTTTTCTAACACCTCATCTCTACCTTCCTGAATTTCTTTTTTAGTTCTCCATAAACACCACTACCGGATTGTCATCCGGTGAAATCGATTTCAGGAAATTGAGATTCGGATTGGAAGATATTCCACTTTTATCTATATAATCGCAAATATCTCCAGCATTCAAAACTCCCAGACAAGTTCCATCATCACAAATCGTAGATATCCAAACAGGCATAAAACCGTTGATATCATCAATCGGGCCATTTTCACATAAATAGTAAGAACTTTCTCCTGCTTGTTTATTATAAACACATAATTGTCCTACTCCATTCATATGATAACGAAAAGCTATATTTACATCATTTTCATATATAAAATAAGGTGATATCGCTTCCTTATGTCTGTCATAACGTTCTTTATAGGGCACAGAACGAGATGTTATATTTAAAATATATTCAGCCTTCAACTGATTTTTACTAACTTGATAAACCGTATCTATAAACATTTCTTTAAAATAAAGATTATCTTTATATCTATACGTAAGCCCATCACCCGTATCAAGAATATACATTTTTGTTTCTACGAAATGATGATTAGGAAACTCTTTTTTTACATTTCCGTTATGATCAAACAAAACTATTCTTTTCTTCTCCCGTCCACTTCTATTCGCAAAAAAAGCACAAAAAGTCGTTAAGTCCAATGGTACTACAAATTGAGGAGAGACACCTGTCGACAACGGGACTTTCATTTTACCAACATATTTACCATCCAGCCCGTACTTAACCCGAATCCCTTCAACACCCTGAAAATAGAGGAGCCCATCATACGGATTATAGAAATTCTCATAAAATGAAAAGACAGCTTCCGGATCATCGCCTTTATGCCCTATTCTCCGTATAAATTTTCCATCTTTAGCACTAAACAAACAACAGCTATCGTAATCCCAGGCAAGTATATAATCTTGTATCTTCTGCACATGGATATAAGAAAGTAAACAATCATCTGTCGTTTCCAGAGGAACATACCTTACTTTACGGAACAATTTACTCATTTGCGCAGTCTGTTTAGGAGTGTGTGCAGGTAAATCGATCTTGGGTATTTTTTCATTACTAAATGAACAAAGTACCACAACAGTCAACAAAAAGAGTTTCACGTATTTCATAATTAATCAAGATTTAAGCGACAGAAACGTGTTGTTTCAAAGTTTCGGGTACAATTTACTGATTAATTTTATCTTAACAAGAAATAGCGTCCAAGAAATTATAATATTTTACTTCCACAACACGCACAAAGACAGCAACACTATCTCAAACATCACATTCATAACAAATTAACTCAATCACACCTTTATAAACTCCCACAAAGGAATAAAGTCACCTTTGTGATCAGTTTTCCAGATCAATTACTGTTAAGTTGGGGATGATTTCTTCATTCAATTTCATTTATTAACTCTATTGCCTTTTCTAACACCTCATCTCTACCTTCCCGAATCCCTTTTATTGTTGGCTCCATCCAAATATCAGGGACTATTCCTATACGTTGAGTTTCTCTTCCGTCAGGATAGTATACACCTTGAATCCCTACCGGAACATAAATTCCACCAGGCAAGGCCAACCTAACAACTCCTCCATCAGCTCCTGCTGTTGTACTACCTAATATGATAGAGTTTGGGGCACATCTGTATCGCATTGCCATATATTCACCATGACTTTGTGTCCCTTCATCTACCAATATGATTACAAGTCCTTTATAACTATTCTCATTCTTCTTCCCGACCACGGTTGTATAAGAATACGTAAACAATCCAGGCCAAGTAGAACTTCCATATGTAAATAAAACACTCTCCTTTGATTCATTATATAAATGATAAAACTCCAAATATTCCTTGATATTCTTTTGATTCGGATAGTCACGAAGATCAATAATCAAGCCTTTAGTATTAATTTGATCCGGAATCTTACCACTGAACAAACTTCCCGGGTAGACATAAGCAACATCCTCATCTATATATTCAAACAAAGGTTTATAACGTCTCCTATTGCCATTCTTTTTTATAGACTTATAATAGTACGTTTCAACACTATCAGATAACAGTTGATTATTTCTTAAATACTCTATATGCAATTTTTCTTTATAAGTAAATAACAATTGAAGAGAAATTTCTCTCATCAAAACAGCGTTATTTGAAGCGGATATATACATCTTTTTTTCATCTATTATATTCTGCACACATCTCCCATCAATTTTCAATATAACGTCTCCTATTTCAAGAGGTACTTTTTTGTAATATTTATCATATACTCCAGTTACAACAAAGCTATTTTCAACAAATTCAATATTAACTAAAGCTTTTCTATTTCCAATCCAATTCTGTATATCTTCATCCCATAAATTCATATGTGTATCTTCAACTTCTGTCAAAACCATTAATATCAGAAGTTTATACTCCAATAGACTTTTTACGGAAGCAAACTTATGTATATACTCAAAAAGTACATCATCCCATTTTTTATCAATCAAATATTTATATGGATAATAGTACTGAATAACATTCCAAATCCGAAATAATGCCAACAATGAATATTTATTTTTAATTTCTTTCAATTCCTTGTAATCATTCTCATTTTTAAAAAATACTTTTTTTTCATCTTCTGAAAACTCCAAATAACAATAATCTTTATACAAATCTCCTCCAACACTTAATCCGACACAATTCCTTTCTAAGTATTTCATATTCAACAACAAATCAGACACTTCGCCTAATTCTTCTTTATTTTCTATCCATGATATATCCGGGTAAGTTTTAACATTCGGCATCTGAGTATCTGATAATGATTTATTACATGAAGTAGGGATATCATATTTATTAATCCATTTACTCAATACTCGATTTCTTTCTTTTTTACTCTTAATATTTACAACACGAGGCATTATTTCAAATAATTCATTATCCCAATCATACATTCCATTGGCTATATCTGGGTGATAATATTTCATAAATCCCCATACCTTACATAACAAGTGTAAATTGCTAATTTGGATTGTATCACATTCTTCAACGGGCAAATTAGACATATCTCTCCTACCTTCATAATTACAGGAAATACAAAGAATAAAAAATATCACATATATTTTCCACATAATATAAAAATAGAATTTCGGTATAACCTTAATACAATCTAAGACCTTTTATTGTGTAAACATCATTATACCCGATGAGTTTGCTCGTCCATAATTATCGACAAGCAAACTTATCCGTAAAAAAAGACGAACCAAATAGTTATAAAGACTCTATTGTTTCTTATGTTTTATCAACATAATCACAGGATTAGCTTCTTCATCCAATGTAGCTGCAATTTCTTTCAACTGTCCTTTCAGTTCTCCTTTCTCATTAGCTTCTACAAGCTGGTAGGCTTCTATTCTACGCCATGATTCGATTTCCTGATTTACATGCCTTAAATCATTCATATAAAACTCCTTGGAAGTTGAATAGTCACCATTATAAACAGTATACTCATAAAAACTCTTATCCTGCCTGTCATACATAAAAAACGTTCGAGGGAATCCACTATCGTTACCAAAGTCCCACACATTCTTCACTGTTTCCATGAAATAATAACGATCGGAAAGCATTCTTAAAATCAAAAAGACCTCAGGATTCATAGATCGAATAGGCGGATTTCTTACGAGAAGCGGATGCAGGTTGTAATCCGGCGAAAGAGAATATACCGTATCGGTAGAAAGTTCTAAAAGAACAAAGTTGCCTTCGTGAGGAATTATATTGGAATAAGGACCGGGAGTGACAGAATAAGTCATTTCCCCATCTTGTTTCTTTTGCATTAATAACTTAGCCTCTTTAAACGGCATTGTTATTTTCCGGACAATACTCCCATCCTGTTTGGATATCAGAACAAAAGCTTTCTCCTTATTATATTCATCATAACAAATCAGATGATCTTTGTCATAATTGATTATATTCGTATAAAATCCATCCTTAGTTTGTTCTCTGTAATTCAGGCTTCTTTTAAAACTCCCGTCTAAATCGTACACCTGAATTTTCCTTATATAATGGTCGTGGACATACATTTCATTTTTGTCCTCATCCAAGGCAATGCCTAAGATATATGAATATTCTTCACCACCTTGCCCTTTATGATTTATCTTTCGTAAAGCCTTCCCGCTCCTGTCGTAAACAAAAATATTCCCGTCAGCGCTTCGATTCTTTACTAATATGTATTTCTTACCTATAGCCTGAACAAATCCCTGATTAACAAACTCATCATTCGTTTCCAATGCAATGTATTCCACATCCATAAAATCCTGAAGGATCAGTTCTTTTTTGGGATAACTAGCTGTTACATCCACGGTGATAAGATCTTCTGCCGATTGCTTACTGTCTCCACATCCTGTCATTAACAAGAAGAGAACTACTAAAAGACTGCCTATTCTTTTCATATTCATTGAGATTTTAAGTGAAACAAAATATAGAGACAATATTAGAAACGATAGTATAACTTTCAAAGTTTCGGGTACAATATATCAATAAAGTTCCATATCCGCAAGAGATGTGTCACTTTTCCGGTAACCGGTACATACTGATAAAAAAGTGTTTCTCCTTAATGAAACACTTGTTCCATTACATAGAAACAACTGTTTCATTAGGGAGAAACAAAATCCGGCTTATATCCTTTTACCATTCATATTGCTCTACATATTCATCGAATACGGGAGCTTCCTGAAGACCTCTTTCAAGGAACAATTGCCGGACATACTCCTGTTGCTCGGGACTAAAAAGACGCTCCTTACGCCAAAGCCGGTAAAAATGCGTTCGTCCGAAATAGGTCAACATCTGTCGTTTGATAACAATTGCATCATTATGTGGAATATACGCCAGTAAATGCGTCATTCCCAAGGCAAATTGCTGCAACTGGTCAGCCTTAAAGTAGGGACAATCTTCATTGGCAGGATTCGTGTGCGCAGGATTAACAAAGGTAACAGTTTTACGTTCGATCGGTATATGCTGAGCCGCCCTGCTACGAAGGCACTTATCAGCTTGTTTGCATTGTCCGTTCATACAATGAGCAAATTTATACGGCAGTAAATTGTAATCAAAGTCTTTATTCATAATATATATCGTTTTAACAAAAATACGCTTTATTATTTAAATACAAGACAATTGCATCACAAATGTGGCATTTAACCTGAATAATAAAGCTTCCCTATGGTAGGATACAATCAGTGTTGGTTCAGTAAGAAACAAATCAGGCCGGACATCAGGCCGGTTTCTGTCAGGTGGGTACGGATATCGGATAAGGCTTTGGTTATATGCTTTTCTACCGCTTTCTCACTGATATTCAGACGAAGTGCGATTTCTTTGTTCTTCAGATTTTCTTCGCGGCTCAACAGAAAAACCCTTTTACGCTGTTCGGGAAGCGTACCGACAAAAGAGGTGATCTCCTCTTCTATCTCTTTCAGTAGCAGATTGTCATGCTGGTTATACGACAGTATCTCCCGGTCGATCAGTTCATCCAGCATATCGGCATGATCTACACGTCGCTGAACCGACACGGAATTAAGGTAGTTTATCGATCTGTTATAGGTAGCCCGATACAAGTAGGGTTTTATCGGTTCCTCAAAATCAATTTTATCCCGGTTGATCCAAAGAGCCATAAACACATCCTGTACAATATCTTCACCCACCGACCAGTCGTTCACATACCGATACGAGTACGTGACCAAAGAGCGAAAATAATCCTCAAAAAGCTTCTGAAATAAAACAAATTCACCCAATCTACTACCCCTTTCGTTAAACTTATTATCACTGATGGTTATCATTACTGTATCTCCGGTTCACAAAATATTTGCGTAAAAATAATCTTTTTTTTCTCATTGAGGTAGGGTTAAACGGTTTTGTTTTGTGATAAGTATAGAAGAGTAACCGAATAATTACCGAAAGGGATACAAAATAAGGATGAACGACATCATATTAAAATATTTACAGAGAACAGCCGGCAAGGAGGAAAAAGAACGTCTTCTCGCCTGGTTGCGGGAAAGCGATGCGAATAAAAAGACATTCATCGACTTACAGGATATCTGGCTGGCATCCGGAAAGACTCCGGTGCATGCGCCGGGTTACGCAGAAAACGCTTTCCGGATATTTGAAGAGAACGTCCGCCGTAACGAACAAAACAGCCGTTCGTCTAAACGTTCTATACGCCCGTTTTTACGTATTGCCGCCTCCGTTGCCATTCTCCTGATTTGTTCGATCGGAGGATATTATATAGGTAGAAACACTCCGGATATCGTTTACATAGAGAAAGAAGCCGTCATTATGAACCAGGCCATCATGGGCAAGGGAAGCAAAGGCTCCGTTATACTGCCCGACGGAAGCGTCGCTTGGCTGAATACGAACAGTAAGCTGACTTATCCGGAAAAGTTTTCCGACAAATACAGAAAAGTCAAACTGGAAGGAGAAGGTTATTTCGAAGTAAAGAAGAACGAACAGGCACCGTTTTTCGTCGAGACCAATCAAATGACAGTCAATGTACTGGGCACAAGCTTCGACGTAAAGGATTACTCGGATAAAATGAACAGCGAAACCACCCTGCTCACCGGAAAGGTTGAAATACAACTACCGAATAATCCGAACAGCATCCTCTTGAAACCCAACCAACGAATCATCCTGGATAAAGAGACCGGCGTTCATGAAATAAGGCAGGTCGATGCCTCCGAATATATATTATGGATCAACGAAAAACTGGTATGCAACAACGAAAAACTGTCCGTCATCTTACACAAGATTAAACTATGGTACGGCATGGAACTCGTCTGTCAACCGGGAACTCCTGTCGACCAGCGCCTGTCGCTGACGATCCGGAAAGAATCGCCTGACGAAATATTCAAGTTGCTGGAAATGATCGCACCTATTCGTTATTCGATCAAAGATGATGTAATCTATGTGAAACCTAAATAATACGAACCATAAAAACAGAATGCCTATGGGATAAGAAACCGGAGAGTCTAAAAACAATCCAGGCAAATGCTGGTAACATTTGCCCGGTAATGTGAAACAAACTGTTCTCAAAAACAAGAAGATGAGAACAATAAGTTAAATTTAAAACAGTACAAATGTATGAAAAAAATTTCCACGGAAAGGAATGCTATTTCCTTTCTTAACATTAATTCATTCAGAAAAATGAAGCTAATACTATTATTTATAGGCTTTTGCTTTTTTCAGCTTTACGCAATAAACGGTTATGCACAAAATACGAAAATAAGCTTGGAATTAACCCATGTGAAACTGAGTGAAGCAATCAAAGTGATCGAAGAGAAAACTCCTTTTGTCTTCTTCCTCAACAACTCAGAGATCGACATGAACAGACAGGTCAGCCTGAATCTCAAAGAGGCCAGCATCAAAGAGGTGTTAAATCAGTTGCTTGCGCCTGGCAGTTACCGGATAGAGAATTATAAGATCGTCCTGCTGGCCGATAAAATGCCGCAGGAAGGAAAAATCACCGGTAAAGTGATCGACGAAACAGGAATGCCTGTCATCGGAGCTAACGTGATCGACAAGAAAACGAACAACGGAACGATCACAGACCTGAACGGACAATTCATCCTGGACGCTCCACAGGATGCTACCCTGACAGTATCTTTCATCGGATACATTTCGCAAGACATTCATCTGAAGGGACAAAAAGACATTACTGTCACTTTAAAAGAAGACACTCAGTTATTGGACGAAGTCGTAGTGGTCGGTTTCGGAACCCAGAAGAAAGTCAACCTGACCGGAGCTGTTGCTTCCGTCAATTTATCGGAAACATTGGGAGACCGTCCGGTCCCTAACATAGCACAGGCTTTGCAAGGGACGACACCCGGATTACAGATCGGATCGGAAACCGGTACGCCAGGTGACGCAATGAGTTATAATATCCGTGGTACGACATCTATCAATGGAGGTACGCCTCTCGTACTGGTGAACAACGTTCCGATGGATATCAATATGATCGATCCACAGGAAATCGAATCGGTCTCCATATTAAAAGATGCCGCTTCGGCAGCCATCTACGGGGCAAGAGCCGCCTTCGGTGTTATCCTGATCACCACGAAACAGGGGAAAAAAGATTCCGCTCCGAAATTCAATTACAACAATAATATATCGTTCTCCAAGCCGCTGGAGTTACCTCAGAAAGCCAATCCGCTGGAATCGGTCCTGGCCTACAAAGAAATGGGTTGGCCCAACGACACCTATGTAGATGGCAAAAACATCACCCAGTGGGAAGGATACATACGTGACTACCAGAGTAACCCGGGAAAATATCCGAACGGATATATCTTTGACGAAAACGGCAATCTATTTCTGATGAAAGAACGGAATATGTTCGACGATATGACAGATAATTTCGGATTCATGCAGAACCACAGCATGTCGGTTTCCGGCGGTAGTGAGAAGACAGTCTATCGCATCGGCGTCGGCTATACCGGAGAAGACGGTATCCTGATTACGGATAAAGACAGCTATGACCGACTCAACCTCTCTACATTTATGGGAGTAGATGTCAATTCCTGGCTGACAACCCAACTCGACTTGAAATATGGTAATTCCAAACAGAAAAAAGTAGAGGCAGGAGGACGTAATACTGTATGGGTAGCCGCCATGAATTTACCGTCTTATCAGAATAATGAAGATTATGAGGAAAACGGGACAGTCTATCCGGCTGAGTCTCCCGCCACTTATATCCGTTACGGCGATCCCCGGAGAATCAAAAGAAATGACCTAAGAGCATTGGGACGAATCATCCTGAGTCCGCTGAAAGGTCTTAAGATAACCGGAGAATACACTTACAACCGGACAACCGAGCAAAATAAATTCTATAAGAACAAATATCAGTATATAGGAATGAACTTTACCGGGGTACTGAACAGCACGGAGAACTCCAGCTATGCGGTCACTTCCAAATATACGGATTATAATGCCGTCAACTTATTCGCCAATTACGATATGACATTCGGTAAACATGATATTTCGGTGATGGGAGGATACAACCAGGAGTCGAGCCATACCGAATCCCAATATTCTTATCGTACGGATGTAGTGGTCGGTTCACTGCCTTCGTTATCCTTATCGACGGGTACTCCGATTACGAATGACGCGTTCGAGGAATTTGCCATCCGCGGATTATTCTATCGCGTGAATTACAGCTATGCCGGCAAATACCTGCTGGAAGCCAACGGACGTTACGACGGCACTTCCCGTTTCCCCAAAAACAGCCGGTTCGGTTTCTTCCCCTCTTTCTCCGCCGGTTGGCGTATTTCGGAAGAAAATTTCATGAAAACGACAAACGAATGGCTCTCCAACCTGAAACTCAGGGCATCCTGGGGTTCCATCGGGAACCAGGTCATCTTAAAATCCGACAATACACCCGATAATTATCCTTATATCCCGGATATGAACGTTTACCTTTCCAATTGGTTGGTGGACGGGCAAAAGGTTACGACACTGGGAGCTCCGGCCATGGTCAGCAGCAGCTTTGGATGGGAAAAAGTCTATACACTAGACTTCGGTTTCGACCTGGACCTGTTCAACAACAAGCTGAATACCACATTCGACTGGTACCGTCGTGATACCAAAGGTATGCTGGCTCCGGGAATGGAATTGCCGGGAGTAGTCGGTGCCAGTGCTGCAAAACAAAATGCCGCAGACCTGAAAACATACGGCTGGGAACTGAAGATCAACTGGCATGACCGGATAGGCGATGTAGGCTACCGGGTAGGTTTCAACCTGTATGACTCGCAATCCGAAATCACCAAATACGACAACGAAGCCGGCCTGTTCGGAAAAGACCTTTACCGGAAAGGCATGAAGCTGGGTGAAATATGGGGATACGTAACCGACCGTTTCTATACGACGGACGATTTCAACGCAGACGGAACCCTGAAACCGGGTATTCCGATGTTCAAGGGAGCAGGAACTGTATATCCGGGTGATATTCTTTACAAGAACTTCGACGATGACACCGAATTTATTTTCGAAGGCGACAACACTATTCACAATCCGGGCGACCAGCGCATCATAGGCAACAATACTCCCCGTTACCAATACGGCATCACAGCCGGAGTAAGTTACAAAGGTTTCGACCTGTCTATCTTTTTACGCGGGGTAGGAAAACGCGACTACTGGCGTACCGACCAGATGGCATGGCCGAACGGAAGCTGGGGTAGTTTATTCAAGGAAACACTCGACTTCTGGACTCCGGATAATCCGGACGCCTTCTATCCGAGGGTGTATCCGCAGAATGAAACGAATACGAAATTCAACCAGAAAGTGCAAACCAAATATCTGGCAAATGCCGCTTACCTGAAAATACAGAACATTACTCTGTCTTATTCATTACCCAAGAATATCTGTCAAAAAATCTATATGGATAATATCCGGGTATTTGTCAGTGGTGAAAATCTGCATACCTGGGACCATCTGCCAGAAGGAATGGAATCGGATATGCTTTCAAAAGGAGCCTGGGAATATCCTTTCATGAAAAAATATTCACTGGGTATAAATGTTACTTTCTAAATTAAAACATACGATCATGAAGACATTCAAAATATTATTCGGACTACTCGTCATTTTCGGATTTTCCGGCTGCATGAATAACGATTTCCTGGAAAGATACCCGCTGGGCAGTCCCACTGCAGAAACCGTATTCAAATCATACGACAATTTCAAAACATATGCATGGGGTTTGTATGAAACATTCCCGGCACTCGGTTACGGAGAAACCAACACGGACAATATCTCCTATAACTCCACACGGGGGTCAGGCGAAACCGATTGGATCAGGGGAATTGTCGTTCCCCCGTCAAAAACAGACAATACACCATGGGCACAATATTCATTCATCCGCCGGACAAACCTCATGCTCGACCATATCGAGACGTCGGATATGACTGAAACGGAAAGAAACCACTGGCGCAGTGTCGGTTACTTCTTCCGTTCCTACCGATATCTGACCTTACTTTCCGCTTACGGCGGTGTTCCCTGGATCGACCATGTACTGGCAGACGATGAAACGGATATCATTTATGGGGAAAGAGACTCCAGAGATGTCATTGCCAATCATATCCTGGAAGACCTTCAGTATGCAGAACAGAACATCAATCAGGATGGCGATGGAGCCAACACAATCAACCGCGTGGTGGTACAGACATTACTCTCCCGCTTCTGCCTGTTCGAAGGAACCTGGAGAAAATATCACGGACTACAGGATGCTGAAAAGTTCCTGCGGGAATGTAAGCGGGCTTCCGAAGAAGTATTGAAGGTATATCCGAACGTTCACAGCAACTACGACGACCTGTTCAATTCATTGTCGTTAAATGGTATGACCGGAATCATCCTTTACAAAGCGTATGCCAATGATGCCAATGTTGTACATGCTACCAGCATCGGTGGAACCACGGCTCAGTCATTCTATAATGTAACCCGCGACATGGTGGACAGCTATTTATGTTCGGACGGCAAACCGCGCTGGACAAGTCAGATATTCCTGGGTGACAAGGATATGTACGACGAATTCAGCAACAGGGACCACCGTTTATGGCTGCACGTTACTCCGCCTTATGTAGTCGACCGTTCGGAATCGACAACGGCCTGGGATAACAAATGGAAGTTTACGGACAATCCGAAAGACCGTAGTTTTATTGACAGTATCAATCTGATCGTTCCGGCCGAACGTCAGAAAACACTGCCGTTCAGACAAGGATACGATGGCGGTATCTTAGGAGAAAATCCCCACTACGATTTCTTCCTGAACGGGCAACCCTGGTACAAATCGGCATTCGGATATAATAACTGGAAATATTTCAATACTTATCTGAGCATGGGTTCTCAACGGAATGAAGAGACCGACATGCCGATATTCAGGGTAGAAGAAGTGATGCTGAATTATGCCGAAGCAATGGTTGAACTGGGAGAATTCAGCCAGTCCGTTGCTGACATGACCATCAACAAAATACGTTCACGGGCAAATGTTCCTTCGATGATTGTATCGCAGATCAATGAAAGTTTTGATCCGAAGCGGGATTTGGGTGATTCGAGATATGCAGGCGATTATGCCGTATCTCCTCTCTTATGGGAAGTACGCAGGGAAAGACGTATCGAACTGTTTTCAGAGAATTTCCGTTTCGACGATCTCAGAAGATGGAAGAAGTGCCATTATGCCATGAAGAAAAAACTCGGGCAATATGTCCGGAAATCAGACTTCCCGGCAGGTACGGCTGTGACCATCGACGGAGGTGCGGATGAAGGTTATCTGGAATTCCATCCGGATCCGAATAAATTATGGCCGGATTATTATTATCTTTACCCGATACCATTGAATCAGATGGTATTAAATCCGAATATCAAACAGAATCCGGGTTGGGAATAGTTTAATTAATCACAAACAAAGAGGATGTATCAAAAATCGAGACTTGTCCTCCATGACAAAACGAACTTTTGATGCATCTTCTTTATTTTAGCTCGTATATATCATGAAATATGTAAGTATTATTATTCTCTTGCTTTCTTCTTTTTTCCTGACGGCACAAACAGTAATCCCTGCACCGGAAACAGTCGTGCAAGGTAACGGAGAATTTCGCACAAAAAACCTACAAGCCGATATCCGCCAGACTACGAATACGGCATTACCTTCTGAAGCATACCGGCTACAGGTAACAGAAAACGGTATCGAAATAGAAGCATCCGGCGATGCGGGTTTCTTTTATGCCCGGCAGACATTAAAGCAATTGGCCTCCGATCAGAACGGGACATGGATCATCCCCTGCCTGAAAATAGAAGACAGGCCGCGTGTCGGTTTCAGAAGTTTCCTGCTCGACTCCGGCCGCCAATACCAGAAAGTTTCGACCATAAAGAAATATATCGACATGGCAGCCCTGCTAAAAATGAACTATTTCCACTGGCATCTGACGGAGGGCCTCGGATGGCGCATTGAAATCAAACAATATCCGCGCCTTACCGAAGTGGGCGCTTTTGTCGGCAAAGGCCCGGAACAACAGGGTTTCTATTCACAGGAAGAGATCAAAGAGATTGTCAGATATGCCGCCGAACGTTGTATCACGGTTATCCCGGAAATCGATATGCCGGGACATGCGGAAGCCGCTCTGGTCGCTTACCCGGAACTAGGCTGCTTCGGCGACACCATACAGGTTCCCGAAAACGGCTTTACACAAAATATCTTCTGTGCCGGCAAAACACATACACTGGACTTTCTGAAGAATGTACTCGATGAAGTCTGCGAACTGTTCCCCTCCGAATATATTCATCTGGGAGGTGATGAAGCCCCCAAAGGGAACTGGGATACATGTCCCGATTGCGGGCAATGTATCAAAGAACACGGTTTGAAAGACAGCCACGATCTTCAGCTCTGGTTCTCAGCACAGATGGCCAACTCTCTGAAAAACAAAGGAAGAAAAGCAATCTTTTGGGGAGATGTCGTTTATCAGGATGGTTATGCGTTACCTGATAACGTAGTGATCCACTGGTGGAACTGGCGGGGACATAAAGACACCGCATTCAAAGAAGCACTCAAAAGAAATCTTCCCGTTATCTGCGGAACCAATTATTATACCTACCTGAATTTCCCTGTCACTCCCTGGAAAGGATATGAGGCGGCGCGTACATTCGATATCAAAGATGTATATACCGCCAACCCGTCTTATAGAAAAGAAGATTCGCCTCTCTTGTTAGGAATGAGTTGTGCCCTCTGGACCGATTACGGGGTAACAGAAAATATGATCGACCGGAGGCTGTTTCCCCGCATTCTGGCTATCGCCGAACAAATGTGGAGCCGGAGCGAACCGGAGAGTTTCGAACTGTTTTATCAAAAGGTAAAAGACAAAAAAGAATGGTTTGAAAAACAAGGATATATGTTCGGACCAGGATTAAAAAGCGAAGTAACTGATGATTTCAGTTGGGACTAATTAAAGTACAAAAAGATGAAAAAAACGAATTTATTAGTAGGGCTTTTCTGTATTGCAGGTCTGTCTTCCTGCCAGAAAGAAAAGAGCAAACCTAACATTATATATATACTGATGGACGATATGGGTTATGGCGACCTGCAATGTTACGGCCAGCAAAAAATAGAAACCCCGAATATCGACCGCCTGAGAAATAACGGGATCAAACTGACCCAACATTATACCGGATCGCCCGTTTCCGCTCCGGCCCGCTGTGTACTGTTGACCGGATTACATTCCGGACACGCACAGATCAGGGCGAATGATGAAATAGCCTCACGGGGAGCGATCAACAGCCACGACTCGATGTACGTCCATCCGGAACTGGAAGGGCAATATCCGTTAAAATCCGGTACCATGACAATCGGCCGGATGATGCAGAATGCCGGATATACGACCGGTTGTTTCGGTAAATGGGGATTAGGTTATCCCGGTTCGGAAGGTGTCCCCGGCAAACAGGGTTTCGACCAGTTTTACGGATATAACTGCCAGAGGCAGGCACATACCTATTACCCTCCGTTCTTATGGAAAAACGATCAACGCGTATATCTCGATAACAAAATACGGGACCCCCATCTGACCAAACTGGATGAAGGAGCGGATCCGTACGATGAAGCCAGTTACCGGAAATTTACCCAGAATGAATATGCCAACGACCTCATCTTCGACGAAATGATTCATTTTGTCGACCAGAATAAGGAGCAACCGTTCTTCCTGCTTTGGACAACACCTCTTCCGCATGTATCCTTACAGGCTCCGGAACGCTGGGTCAACTATTATGTCGATAAATTCGGAGACGAAGAGCCCTACACCGGTAACAAAGGGTATATGCCATGCCGTTATCCGCATGCAACCTATGCAGCGATGATCAGTTACTTTGACGAGCAGGTCGGAAAACTGGTCGACAAATTGAAACAGGAAGGATTGTATGAAAACACCCTGATCATTTTCACTTCGGACAACGGACCGACGTTCAACGGCGGCAGCGACTCCCCCTGGTTCAACAGCGGCGGATTATTCAAATCGGAATACGGATGGGGGAAATGTTTCGTCCACGAAGGAGGAATACGCGTACCGGCTATCGTCTCCTGGCCTGGAAAGATCAAAGCCGGAACAGAATCCGACCATATCTGTGCATTTCAGGATGTAATGCCGACACTGGCAGATATCGTTTCCATCGAATGTCCTCCAACCGACGGGATCAGTTTCCTGCCGGCACTACTCGGAGAAAAAGACAAACAGAAACAGCATGCATATCTTTACTGGGAATATCCTGACCCACAAATAGGGAACAAAGCGATCCGCATGGGGAACTGGAAAGGGATCATTACAGATATCCGCAAAGGAAATACGAGAATGGAGCTGTATGACCTGGAAAACGACATTCAGGAATTACACGATGTAGCAGACAAACACCCGGATATTGTTGAGAAATTTAATCAATTGATGTCGGAATCCAGTACACCACCGGAAAACCTGAAGTTTGCTTTCTAAACTCAAAAGATAGTAGTTTTATACTTTTTTTTCTTTTTAATGGCAAACGATCTTTATCTTTGTATCCACATAAAGAGACAACAAATCTACCTATTAATGGATTTCGCCACCGAAAAGGGATACATAGAGGCAGTCAGCAGGGGCGATGAACAGGCATTCGAGTCATTGTTCCTGCATTATTTTCCACGTATTAAAGGATTCATAAGCGGTATCCTGCAAAACGAGGAAGAAGCGGAAGATATTTCCCAGGATATATTCGTATCCATGTGGCAGAACAGGGATAGATTGAAAGAGATCGAGAATCTGAACGCCTACCTGTATCGTATTGCCAAAAATACGGTATTCCGGCATATCGAGCGTTCCCTGTTATTCAGGGACTACCAGGAACAACAAACCAACAATGCTTCATTTAGCTCCACAGACAACGACAGCATAGAAGAAGAGTTATATGCCAAAGAACTGGAATTTCTTATTTCTGTCGCCGTTGAAAAGATGCCGCCCCAACGAAAACAAATCTACCGGATGAGCCGTGTGGACGGATTATCCAATGATGAGATTGCAGCACGCATGTCTATCAGTAAACGGACAGTCGAAAATCACCTGACGCTGGCACTGGCAGACATCCGAAAAATAATCGGATTCTTTATTCTTACATTTTTTTAAAAAAAAGTTCATTTTTGACTGTGTGTACTTCCTGTCTCACGTATCATATATACAAAACAGGAAATATATACGCATGTCAAAAGCATCTAAAATACTATATAATCTGGTCAACCATACATTTGATCCGGCACTCCGGACCAAAGTATGGCAATGGCTGGTTCACCCTTCCAATCAGAAAGAAAAAGAAGAGGCTCTTCTTTCCATATGGAACGAATATCCGACAGGAGCAAATGCAGAGACTTATCATTCACTGAAAACAACACAAAGAAAGATCAGACAAAATCAATCTCCGTCCAAGCAATATAACCTTGTTCATAAATTATTGCGAATCGCTGCGATATTGATCATTCCTTTGCTATCAATAGCCGGTTCCTATCTATATATCAAACAGAACACATATAATCCCGAATTGATACAATGTTTCGTTCCGGAAGGAGAAAATCAGGAAGTAATCCTGCCCGACGGTTCCACAGTAAACATCAACTCCGGAAGTATTCTGATTTATCCTAAAAAATTCAAAGGAGATACCCGCACACTCTATCTGACGGGAGAGGCCAACTTCACCGTAAAAAAAGATAAGGAACATCCTTTTATCGTCAGCACAAGTTATCTGAAAGTTCAGGCTCTGGGCACAAAATTCAACGTGCAAGCCTATTCCGAAAGTGATAAAATTACGACAACACTGGAAAACGGGGCTGTCAAAGTGGATAAAATAGCAGGAGGTGAAGACTCCTTTTTCCTGTCCCCTAACGAACAACTGGAATACAATTGTAAAACCGGTGTATTCGAAAAGCGGAAAATCAATGCAGCAAACTACTCAGGCTGGACGAAGGGAGAACTCAACTTTATCAACCAACCGCTCAAAGAGATACTGGCTACAATTCAACGAAAATATGTTGTTGACTTTGTTATAAATCCGCGTCTGTTTACTTCGGATTTATACACTATAAAATTCCGGCAACATGCCGACATAAACACGATCATGAAAGTTCTTACAATGACTGTCAGCGGATTGGCTTATGAGATAGACGGCAACACAATCACCATTTATTCACTTAATAAGAAAGGAGTAAAATAAAAAGAAAAAAGGGACCGGAGAAAATTGCGACACCTTTTCCGGACCCCCGAAATCAATAATCCATTAAAAAACATAGAGATCTTAAATTTAGTAATCATTGATTTAATGTACAAAAGTATGAAATTAAACTACCATAAGAGCACACACTCGCTCTTAAAATTACGTAAATTATTAATATTTACATTATTAAGTTTATTCACGATAAACATAGCCTGGGGACAAAGCCAGCGAATATCAATAGCAGCCAAAAATAAAACATTGTTAAGCGTATTCGAAGAAATTGAAAAACAAACGGGCCTCAGTATCGCTTATAATCAGACGAAATTAAATATCAATAAAGTTATCAATCAGGATTTTAATGATAAAATCCTGTCCTCTGTTATAACAGAGTTGCTCAAAGACAGCGGATTCTCCTATCGTCTTGAAGGAAAACATATCATAATTGTTCCGGAAAAGAAACAACAACAAAAACAACAAGAAAACAAAAAAGTCAATGGTATCATAACAGATGCTACCGGACAACCCGTTATCGGGGCGAATGTTGTTGAACAAGGAACAACAAATGGTACAATCACAGACCTGGACGGTAAATTTTCTCTGGAGGTTCCTAAAGGCAGTACTTTGCAGATTTCTTATATCGGATACTTGTCCAAGGATATTCCCGTAGATGAAAAAACAAACTATGCCATACAATTAATCGAAGACTCACAAGCTCTTGACGAAGTCGTTGTCGTAGGATATGGTACAGCAAAAAAAGTAAATGTTATCGGTTCTATTGCCTCAGTCGATTCCAAACAATTGGAAAACAGAGCGACTTCATCAGTAGTATCAGCCCTGACCGGTCAGATGCCGGGAGTTACGATCACGCAACCAGGAGGGCGCCCAGGAGAAAATACAGGAACAATTCGTGTACGCGGTGTAGGTTCATTCAGTAGTGATAATAACGCAGACAAAGCAAATGCACTGATATTGATCGACGGGATACCAGGCAATATGACAGATATCAATCCTAATGATATCGAGAGCATCTCCATATTAAAAGATGCATCCACTGCTGCCATCTATGGGTCCCGTGCTGCCAATGGGGTTGTTTTGGTTACAACCAAAATGGGTAAAGAGTCCAAAGTATCCGTGTCCTACAACGGTTATGTAGGATTCAACCGGGCTACAGCATTGCCTAAATATGTAGACAGTTGGGATTATGCACGTCTATTGAATCAGGCAGATGGTATTACACGTTTCACGGATGAAGAAATTCAGGCGATGCGCACAGGCAGTCAGCCGGATGTATGGGCCAACGAGAAGTTCGTCGATGATATTTTTTCAGGTAACGGACTACAGACCGGACACGATTTGTCTTTAAACGGTGGTAACGACCGGAGTCAATATTTTGCCTCTTTCGGTTATCTTAATCAGAACGGAATTGTGCCGGGTAACAATTACTCACGCTATACGGCACGTGTCAACCTGACTTCCAATTTATCGGATAAATTGAAACTGACAATCCGTTTGAGAGGTGACAATGCTAAAACGAAAGAACCGGGAACCGCCGGTGCTATTGACGGCGATTATGGAATGATGTCACTGATCAGCCAGGGGCTACGCTTCCCCGGATTCCGTCCTTCAGTATTAAGTGACGGTACATGGGGACCGGGCGTAAAAAATTTCGGAACCCCCAAAGCCTGGTTAGCATCCGAATCATTCCAGGAAAAACCGACTTTACGTATCAATTCAAATGTGCGTCTCGATTACAAACCGATCGAAGGACTTACCCTCTCTGCTATCGGTGCCTATAATTTCACAAATGCACAAGATAAAAAATTCCGTGCCTCCCTGCCGGTTACCATTAACGGCGCTACAAAAGTATTAGGTCCTTCTTACTTAAAAGAAAAGAATACCAATACAAATTATAAATCATTCCAGGCAACAGTCGATTACTCAAAGACATTTAACAATGTACATAATATAGGTATTTTGGCCGGTTATTCATGGGAAGAAGAATCTGCACGCGACCTGGAAGGCCGTCGAGACAATCTCCCAAGTAATGAATATCCCTATCTGACAGTCGGTTCACCCGATAACCAGACAAATGCAGGCGGAGGTTACGACTGGGTCATCCAATCATTCTTCGGACGTGCACAGTACAATTATGCAGAACGCTATCTGGGTGAAGTAACCATGCGTTACGATGGTTCATCACGTTTCCCATCCAGTTCACGTTATGCTTTTTTCCCCTCCGCCGCTATCGGTTGGAGAATTTCTGAAGAGAGCTTCTTTAAAGAGAACGAAAAATTAAGCTTTATCAACAATTTGAAACTGAAAGCATCTGCCGGTATCTTAGGTAATAATAACATCGGTAATTATGCTTACCAGTCAGTCTATGAATTAGGTAACGATTTTAACTACCCGTTAGGAGGAACCATTCAACAGGGAGCAGCCCTGAAAACGTATACAGATCCGCGACTGAAATGGGAAACAACCCGTACTATAGACGGAGGCTTCGAGTCCGTACTTTGGAACGGTTTACTGACAGCCAATATCTCTTACTTCTATAGATATACGTATGACATCCTGTTTAAACCCAACGCCAGTGCCTCTTCCGCTTTTGGATTACAAATGAGCGAAGTAAATACCGGAGAAGCGTCTAACCGCGGCTGGGAATTTGAAGTTGGGCACAGAAATACCATCGGTGAATTCAGTTACAGCATCAACGGAAACTTTTCCATCATCAAAAATAAAGTAGAAACACTCGGATTGGGGAATGTGGAACAAGCAAACGGAATGGTAGGTAACGGTTCTAATCTTTTCATCGGTTACCCGATTGATATGTACTACGGATATAAAACAGACGGTGTATTTTTGAATCAACAGGATATCGATGACTACTTTGCCCATACTGACCAGTCAGCAATGGGAGCCAATAAAGCCAACACCAAACCGGGAGATATCAGATACCAAGATATTTCAGGACCGGATGGCGTACCCGACGGAAAAGTAGACGCCACTTACGACCGTGTTTACCTGGGATCAAAAATTCCGAAATACACATTCGGCCTTTCTCTGAACGCTGCCTACAAAGGTTTCGACCTGAATATTTTCCTACAGGGAGTAGCAGGTGTCAACGGACTGCTAAACGGTTTTTCAGGCTGGGCTTTATGGAGCGAAGGGAATATCCAAAAGTGGCAAATGAAAGAAGCATTCGATCCGGAAAACCCGACGCGTTATCCGAAATATCCACGTATAGCAAATCTGGGAAATGCTACCGGAGTTAATACGCAACAGTCTGATTTTTGGATACGTAACGCCTCTTACCTGCGTGTAAAAAATATTCAGTTAGGATATACTTTACCAAAGTCTATTCTAAAGAATACCTTTATCCAGAATGTCCGCTTCTATGCAGCAACGGAAAACCCGTTCACATTCCACAGTTATCCGGAAGGCTGGGACCCGGAAATCAATGCCGACGACCGTTTCTATCCGGTATTAACGAACTACACATTTGGTTTGAATCTTAAATTCTAAAAAGCATGAAATCAATTATAAAGAAATCAATAATGGCCTTTGTTGCTCTTGCGACTTTAGCATCCTGTGAACTGGACCGTTATCCGCTGACAAACTTCAGCGAAGATACATTCTTCGACAAAGAAGAAAATACAAAACTTGCCCTCATCGGTTTATACCGTGGCGGTATCACCTATGGAGTGGACTACGGCGCTTCCGATTGGTGGGCATACAGCGCAAAAATATTAATAGACGGAGTCAGTGACATAGGATACGACCGCCGCGGATTCAACAATAATCTGGGAAAACTGACATCCGGGCAAATAGATGAAAGCAACGGATGGGTTAATGACCTGTATCAGAAACCTTACCGGCGCATCAGTGCCTGTGCCCGGTTTATTGAAGGAATCGACAAGCTAGGATCCGATAATCCGGAAATGGAACGGATGAAAGCAGAAGCCCGTTTCATTCGCGCGGTACAGTATTTTTATCTGGCATCCTATTATTATGATGTTCCGCTGATCAAAACAGTATTAACCCTGGAAGAAGCTAATACAGTGACCAAATCCTCTCGTGCAGAAGTTCTTCAATATGCAATAGACGAATTAACCGAAATTGCAGACATTCTTCCGCATCATAAGGACCTTCCGGCATCAGAACGCGGACGTGCAACAGCACAGGCCGCACTGGTTTATCTGGCCCGTACACACCTGATTGCCAAAAATTACAAAGAAGCAGCGGCTGCATGTAAAAAGATCATCGATTGGGGAGACAATAAATTAGATCCTGATTATCAGAAGCTATTCTACCCAGGGGCGATTAACAGTTCCGAACATATTTACGCAACACAGTTTGTAGATGACCTGGCAGGACATGGGTTACCTCAGCATGCCTATCCGATAAAAGACGGAGGATGGTGTTTGGTAAATGCTTCCAGTACGTTATTCGAGGCTTATGATTTTCTGGACGGAACGCCATTCAGTTATGATGACCCACGTTTCAATAAAAATAATTTCGGAGAAAACAGGGACCCACGTCTGGACTATACAATCTACTATGACGGAGCAACCTTCAGGGGAACCGTCTACAATTGTAATCCGGAAACAACTGCCGCTGATAAAATCGGTCCGGGACAGACAACCCAGACTGGTTTCCTTCTACGCAAATATTTCGACGAAAGCTGGAATGGCGATATAACCAAATACGGAAATAATGTTCCTCTTGCCCGCTATGCAGATGTACTGATGATGTATCTGGAAGCAGAGATGGAAGCTGGCACACCGATCACACAAACTCTTTTGGATCAGACGATAAATGCAGTACGAGGACGAGTGGGCATGCCTGGCATTACAGAAACCAATCCGGATAAATTACGTAAAATCATACAAAAAGAACGTATGATCGAATTTGCTTTTGAAGGACTTCGCCTCTGGGATTTATACCGCTGGGGAATTGCCGAAGAACGTCTGAATCTGGATATTTACGGATCGCCATTCTATATTTCGAATCAGGAACTAATGAAAAAGAAAGATGGACAGCCTGATCCGTATAATCGTTGGTATGTTGACAAACGTAATTTCAAAACCGGACAAGAACGTTGGCCTATTCCACTATCTGAAAAGAATATCAATCCAAATTTAAGATAGTCGGTTTAATAACACAACAGAGATACCGGTTGCTTACAATACTTTCGGTATCTCTGTTTTTATTTCTGCTTTTGATTAAACATTACCTGAACAACGATATCATGAAACATAAAATAAATAAAGTAATCTTACCTGCATCCTTATTATCTGTTATCGTTTCCGGAGGTTTTTCCCAAACACAACAACCCAATATTGTTATCATCCATACCGACGAGCACAATTTCCGTACGCTGGGATGTTACCGGGAATGCCTGCAAAATGAGCAAGCTTTCCCCTGGGGAAAAGAAGCTGTCGTTGAAACACCCCATATCGATCGTCTGGCACATCAGGGGGTATTATTTACGCGATGTTATGCAACGTCTCCGGTCAGTTCCCCCAGCCGGGCATCTTTCATGAGCGGACTTTATCCGCAGAATAACGGGGTATGGACAAACGACATGGTACTGTCTGATGCAGCCGTAACATTCGGAGAATCACTGCGACAGAACGGTTATGCTACCGGATACATCGGTAAATTACATATCAATGGCAAAGGACGCCCCGAATGGCATCCCAGGCGGGACTTCGGTTTTTCAGACAACCGTTATATGTATAACCGCGGCCACTGGAAAAAAATAGAGGAAACAGCCGAAGGACCGACATTCAGAACGGATGCAGATGTGAAAAGCACGGACGAACAGACATTCCCAACCGACTATTTCACCACGCAGGCTATTGAGTTCATCAACCGGCATAAGGAAGGACCGTTCTGCTGCATGCTCTGTTTCCCGGATCCGCATAGCGCCAATCTGGTAAGGCCACCATATGACACCATGTATAGCCGGATCAGATTTAAAGAACCGGCAACAGCACTAACGGATACGACAGGACGCCCCGCCTGGTCACACGGAAATAACCTGAAAGCAGACCAACCCGAGGATATGGCTCAATATTTCGGAATGATTAAATGTATCGACGATAATGTAGGGCGCATCCTGGATGCGTTGAAAGGTGCCGGTATCCTGGACAATACAATCATTATCTTCACCTCCGACCACGGAGACATGTGCCGCCAGCACGGACTGATCAATAAAGGCGTTCCGCTTGATGATTCCTCACGGGTACCGTTTATCATCAGTTACCCGGCCGGTATGCGTCAAGGGATCAGGATAGAGAATGTCATGTCTGTAACCGATTTCACTCCTTCCCTGCTGAGCTTCTGTAATATACGACCTACTACACAGTATGATGGCCGTGATTTATCGCTTCTATGGAAAGGAGAGAAACTTCCGGAAAAATACAAAGACATAGTCTTTATGCGGGCAATTACTCCTAAAATAAAAAGCGATTGGGATGAATCGGCTACAGCGATGCGAACGAAATGGATATCAGCAGTAACTCCGGAATATAAACTGACCTATTCCGAATATGCATCTGATGTTCCCTGGCTCACCGATCTGAAAAAAGATCCGGATGAACTAGTCAACTGCTATCGGGACCCGGCCTACAAGGAAATCGTTTCCCGGTTAGCTGCTGACTTGAAAGAATATGGGGAACAATACAACGACCCAAGGATTAAGCATCCTAAGATACAACAGGAAATTCTATCTGCAATCTTGAAAAAGTAGACAATATCCGTTAAAAATACAGCGTACAGCAAGGCGGATATAGAAAAAATGCAGACCTTTAGTTCCTAAACAAAAATATCATAAACTTATATATACTTTAAATATTATGAAATCAAACGTATTGATCGGTCTCGGACTGGGAGCTTTTTTATTCTCCCCCTCCACCTCTCATGCCCAAAAGGCGAAAGAGGCAAAGACCCCGAATGTCATTTTTATCTATGCCGACGACCTCGGTTATGGTGACCTGGAATGCTATGGAGCAACCCGCGTACAAACGCCAAATGTAAACAAACTGGCAGACAGTGGTATCCGCTTTACCAACACACATGCAACAGCGGCCACCAGTACCCCATCCCGTTATTCCCTGCTTACCGGAGAATATGCCTGGCGCAGACCCGGTACGGACATCGCTGCCGGTAATGCCGGAATGATTATCCGCCCGGAACGCTATACCATTGCCGATATGTTCAAAAATGCAGGCTATGCAGGCTATACAACAGCTGCCCTGGGTAAATGGCATCTGGGACTGGGCGACAAGACTGCCGAACAGGACTGGAACGCTCCTCTGCCTGCCGCATTAGGTGATTTAGGATTCGACTATTCCTATATCATGGCAGCGACAGCCGACCGTGTTCCCTGTGTATTCATCGAAAACGGAAAAGTGGCCAACTACGACCCGTCCGCTCCTATCGAAGTAAGTTATCAGAAACCTTTCGAAGGCGAACCTTTAGGAAAAGATCATCCGGAACTTCTATATAACCTGAAGCATAGCCACGGCCATGATATGGCTATCGTAAACGGTATAGGACGTATCGGTTATATGAAAGGCGGCGGCAAGGCTTTATGGAAAGATGAAAACCTGGCAGATTCCATCACGACACATGCCCTCGATTTCATCAAAGCAAACAAAGATAAACCCTTCTTCATGTATTTCGCGACAAACGACGTACATGTTCCCCGCTTCCCGCACGACCGCTTCAGAGGCAAGAACCCGATGGGATTGAGAGGCGACGCTATCGTGCAGTTTGACTGGAGTGTCGGACAAATCCTCGACGAACTCGACAGGCTGGGACTGAGAGAAAACACCTTGATCATCCTTTCCAGCGACAACGGTCCTGTTGTGGATGACGGTTATGCAGATCAGGCAGAAGAACTGCTGGGCGATCATAAGCCGGGCGGTCCGTTACGCGGCGGTAAATATAGTGCCTTCGAAGCCGGAACCCGTATTCCTGCTATTGCAAGCTGGCCGAAAGAAATAAAAAAAGGCCAAGTATCGGACGCATTAATGTCACAGGTTGACTGGTTCGCTTCACTGGCAGCACTGACAGGTTCCGTTCTTCCCAAGGGAGCAGCCCCCGACAGTTACAATTATCTGGGTACCTTGTTAGGAACAGACAATGCCGACCGTCCTTGGGTGATCGAACAGGCATCCGACCATACGTTATCTGTCCGCACAAAAGACTGGAAATATATTGAAACCAGCAACGGACCGAAAATAGTTCCCTGGGGACCGAAGATCGAGACCGGTTATTCCAAAACTCCTCAACTGTACGATATGACACAGGTAGGCGAACAGGAAAACCTCGCTGAAAAACGTCCGGAAGTCGTTTATCAGTTACAGGAAATTCTGAAAGGTGTACGTAACAATACAGTCAAACCTAAATAATCAGATTTTATCTGTTTAGACTATAAATCAATGGTCCGAAGCGAAAGTTCCGGGCCATTTTTATGTTTTTACCTTTTTTTATCAGGGAATAGGCATTATCTTTGTGGCAATTTGGCAGAAAATAAAAGGATAATGCTGGGACTTATTAGTAAAGGAATTGTGATAGGCGTACTTGTATCAGCCCCTATGGGCCCGATAGGTATGTTGTGTATACAAAGAACATTGAACAAAGGACGTTGGCACGGTTTCGTTACCGGCCTGGGAGCAGCCTTATCGGATGTCATCTATGCGGCACTGACCTGCCTGGGAATGGGAGTTGTCGTCAACTTCGTGGAAGCCAACCAGGCACCGCTCCAACTAATGGGCAGTATCGTTCTCGGTCTTTTCGGTTACTACATATATCAATCCAATCCTGTAAAAAACTTAAAAAAGCAACGTGAAAAAAAGTTATCGTTCACACAGGATTTTATTACAGCTTTTCTTCTTACCTTTAGCAACGTATTAATCGTGCTGCTATATATAGGACTGTTTGCGCGTTTTGGATTTGTGTTGCCGGATCATTCCGTCTGGATGTTGGTGGGAGGAATAATATGCATAGGAATAGGTGCCGTCCTTTGGTGGTTCGGCATCACATATATAGTTGCGAAATTAAAAAAGTGGTTTAATGTACGGGGAATATGGTTATTGAATCGGATTGTAGGGACAGTCATCATTATATTGGCTATTGTAGGGGTATTATCGGTACTCCTCACCTCATATTTCCATTTGCCGTTGCTCCAAATCTATAATTAACATGAAGAAGCTTAAAGTACCTTATTTAGTAACGCTGGATGTGCTGGATTTATCATCAGTCGGTTTTCTGTTGGAAAACAAAGCCCAGCGAGAGTATATCGATGTCATCAATTGGGAAGAATACCCTTATAAACCAATTGTCGCTTTCGATATTGCGCGAACGGATGAAAATCTTTATATCCGTTATTTCGTAAAAGGGAATTCATTAAAGGCTGTTCACAGCTCAGACGGTTCCCCGGTTTATACAGATAGTTGTGTCGAGTTTTTCATGAAAACGGTCGATGATCACAACTACATGAATTTCGAGTTCAATTGTATCGGAACCTGTGATGCTGCCCGCCGCCAGTCGCGTGATATCAAAAGATCGCTAAACACCGATGAATACACTTCTATCCGTCGGTATTCATCCATAGAGAACAAACCTTTTTCAGAAAAGACAGGTGTATTCTCCTGGGAGTTGGTCGTATCTATCCCCTTCAGGCTCATGGGACTCGATCCGGAAAACCTGCCGGAAAAAATCCTGGGCAATTTCTACAAATGTGCGGACGATACAGAATATCCCCACTTTGTCAGCTGGAACCCGATAGACCTCCCAAGCCCCGACTTCCACCGTCCGGAGTTTTTCGGAGAGATTTATTTATAAAATATCAACTATTCCCGGAGAGTATATCCCGGGAATAGTTCAATTACCTAATCCTCCTGATATGCCTTTTACCACTCTATTGATTGATGACGAACCGGCCGCACATTACGCATTGAAAGAGTTGCTCAAAAATCATGCAGATACAATTCAAATTGCGGGAGAAGCCTTTTCCGGCAAAGAAGCTATTTCGTTATGTGAGAAACTAAAACCGGAACTTCTCTTTCTGGATATCAGAATGCCGGATATGAATGGCTTCGAGGTACTGGAACAGCTATCTTCTCAACCCTACGTTATCTTTTCCACCGCTTATGATCAATATGCTATTCAGGCTTTTAATGAAAATTCGATCGACTATCTGTTAAAGCCTATAGAAGAAAAACGTTTCGAACAATGTATTCATAAACTAAAGCGATTAAACCTGAAATCGCCAGCTATCAATTATACAGAATTAAATCAGCTGTTCGCCCAACTTCAAAAAAGCCAAAAGAAAGCAAGCGCCATTCCTATTCATGTTCAATCTAAAATCATATTGGTCCGCTGTTCCGATATTACATTTTGTAAATCGGCAGACGGTTACGTTTCTTTGTTTACAGACGAAGGTAAAGAGTATATATCCGACCTCAACCTGAGTCAATTGGAAGAACGTCTTCCGAGCTCGTTCCTACGTGTCCAAAAGTCATATATCGTTAATAAAGAGAAGATAGAAGAGATACATAAATATTTCAATAATCGGCTCATTCTGGTTATGAGTGATAGACCCCATACCCATATAACCACCGGAACCAGCTATATAACAGTGATCCGGGAAGAGCTCGATTTATAGTTACAGTCCGATAATACAGGTTTGCCTTTCATTTTTTCAGGTTCAAAGAATTTCACTTTCAGAACATCTTCTAACCTGCTAGATTTGCCTTACTATTAATTAAATGAATGAAACAATGAAAAGACTTTATTACATTTTATTCTGTCTTCTGTTTTTCTGCCAACTAAGAGGACAACAGGCAACTCTCATCATCATTCCGGAAAAGGAAAACAAAGACATCAGCTATCAATTTTCAGAGAGTGAACATCTTCCTTTTTATACATTATTTCAAACGAAACAGGCAGAACCTGATGGGGTCTTCCATATCAGTTTACCCGTACAACAACCAGTAGTCCTCAATCTTCTGACAGAAGATCGTTTATCTTTTCGTGTCTATCTGACAAAAGACAGCCACGATACAATCCGGATCCGAAATAACCAACCCTTCTTTTCCGGGACCAATACCATTTATAATCAATGCTTGCAAGAAATACAAAAAACAGAAGAGTATTGCCACAGCATTTCCTATTCCAAGCATCATGAACTTCACGCGGTCGATTCACTGAAAGAATTTACACAGATTGTCAATAACAAACAGGCCGAATTAATAACTTTCCTTAAAGGTCAAAACGTATCTTCCGATTTTATTCATAATCAGAGTCATATTATAAATTGCATGTTTACACATTTGTTTTATAAAAAGATATTGAACCTCTACACCAATCGAAAAATAACCGACGAATGGCTTAAAGAGATAAAAAAACAACTTTCGTTTGACTTCCAAGAAGAGGCAAACCTTTGCTATTCGGAATATGAACGAATGCTATATATGAACACAACCATTAATTACTTCATTATTGAAAAACATTCCCCACAGGATATAGACAGGGACAAGATCAATACATTTCTTTTGAATGAATATAAAAAGAAGAGAACAGGGAAATACCTGGAATATGCCTGGGCCAGTTTGATCTATAATGACATTTTTCAACGTGATTTCAGTGAAGACATACCTTCCCTTTACGATCAGTTCTGTTCCGAGTTTCCACAAAGCGAATTCATCGGCATATTATCTCCTGAAATAGAGAAAATCAGACAATTTCATCATATACCGGAAACTTCCAACAATATAACCATTCTTCCCACAGATACCATACTAAAAAATCTGGAAGAAGCCGTACATCCTTTCATAGGGAAAATCGTCTATATCGATTTATGGGGAACTTGGTGCGGCCCTTGCCAGAAAATGTTTGCATATAGTAAGGCATTAAAAAATGCAACTAAAAAAATGGACATTATCTATTTATATATTTCACTGGACCGTCCGGAAAATCGGGATAAATGGAAGAAAATGGTTTATTATTACAAACTGGAGGGATACCACTTACAGGCAGGAATCACATTGGCCAAGTCTCTCTATGCATCACTGGGAAATAAAGGGATGTTAGCCATTCCACAATTTATAATCATCGGGAAAGATGGAAAAATAGCGATAGAAAAAGCTGCCGCCCCCGATAATCTGGAAAAAGTCGTTGAACAATTAAAACAAGTAAGCAATGAATAACGGACATACAATGAATTATTATATAGAAGGAGTAATATTTATAATAACAATCGCTATTATCACGTATCCCTTTCTATCTTTCATTCTCAAAAAAGTCATCTCCAACAAATGGCTTAACAGACTCAGTTTTATACTGATTTCATTAGGTGGCCAGGTGATATACCTGGAAAAATACAATGACCCTATTAGCATAAAACTAGTCATTTCACTCTTTTTCTCTTACATTCTTTTTCATCTTATTGCAGACCAACTATACCGGCTCAATAAAGAATGGAGGATAATTCTTGAAACTTTACTTACCGGAGGTTTACTCATGGGTACATTAACCATTGTAGCCTTGGCCGGAAATTATCAAATCACTAAAATCATTACAGAAAGATTTCCTGACGGAAGTTATAGCTTTATTCCCGGTCATTTTGATGAGATGCTGGAAACAACAGTGATCTTTTCCATTATATTAATTGCTTCCAGGTACTTCTATACTTACCTACTGGAAAAAGCAGAAGAAAAAAAACAACGTAAGATAAAAGAAACTATCCTGGAAAAAGAGCTGATCCATGCTCAACTGGAAGCTCTTCATGCTAAAATTAACCCTCATTTCTTATACAATTCTCTCAATACGATTGCCGGACTCGCTCTCGTCGATGGAGAAAAAACCAGACAAATGGCATTGGCCCTCTCTCGTTTTTTCAGATACAGCATTAATAAGGAGCAAACAAATTTAATCTGTGTTTCAGAAGAGATCGAAATGATAAACACGTATCTGGATATAGAGAAAATACGTTTCGGGAACCAACTAGATTATAAAATAGAATGCGATACAGAATGTGAAAAAGAACTTATTCCCAGAATGTTACTTCAGCCACTTGTAGAAAACAGCATTAAGCATGGTTGGAATGTAGATTTGAATTCTATTCTTATACGGATTGTCATTAGAAAAGATAACAACCGGCTCATTATCTCAGTAAAAGATTCCGGAGCCCCTTTCAAGCCAGGCTTCATTCCCGGATATGGATTACAAAGCATCTATGATAAATTAGAACTTCTTTTCCCGAACAAGCATGATCTGTCAATCATTTCCCATCCGGAAAAAGAAGTCCGCATTATGATCAAGGTAACATCTCCGTCAAAATCTTAGTCACCTCTTCTGCCGAAGGATGGATTGCCAAAATCTTTCCATCCTTATCTACCAGATAGGTGCAGCCGCCACTGTTGCCGGCACCGTACATTTCCCAGATATTTCCTTTATCGTTCAGTTCGACTAAGTTCAACCAGGGGTATTTGTCCTGTTCGATTGCCTTTTTCATGGCATCCGTGTTATTATTTTCACGGGCAATGCCGACTACGGTGAATCCTTTGTCTTTAAATGCTTCATAAATAGGGATCATGCTGGATGACAAACGGCGGCACGGTCCGCACCAGGAAGCCCATAAGTCGATTAAAGCTACTTTCCCTTTTATCTGATCCGAAAGTTTTACCATATTCCCTTCAAGGTCCGGGGCAGAAAAGTCAATGTAAGAACCTCCAACCTTTACATTCAAACTCGCAATGATACGCTCCATATCCGTGATATAAGGATGGGAAGAGAATTTTTCTTTATACTTGTTTTCAAATATATCCTGATAGACGGAAACATCTTCCTCACCCGGACTATAGCGGGCCATCATAATAGCGCGGTCAAGCATCTGTTTCAAAATACATAAGCCGTTCAATGTCGGTTCTTTTTGCATATAATCAAGTTTCCATTGCCGAATGCCCTCAAAATATTCTTTATACTTCTTATTCAGCGCAATGCCTTCTTCCGAGAACTCTTTTCCGGCTTTGTTCAAACGGTCATATTCCGGATAAAGCGTTCTCCGTTCTTCGTCCGTTTTCGCAGCAGATATACGTTTCTTTAAATCATACATTTCTTTTGAATAATAGCGTTCCTCCTGATCCAGGGCATCCCGGTCCTTTTCCAATTGGTTCACAGGATACAATTTCTCCATTTCCTCCTGCATACGGATTTCTTCTTTATTCAAAGCGGATTCCGTTTGTAAGATACTATGCGGACGGTGTTCCATCGGATAGAGAGTGAAATGTAAGGTCCCTTTCTCGGAGATAAAATAGGTCGGACGCCAGGCACCGTTCAAGTGCTCTTCCCAGAAAACCAGTTCGTAGGTCTCGTTTTCATTCGCAGTCAACGTATAACTGAATTTACCATCCCTGACAGGGATAGAAATAAACGGGGTAGTACGCATATCTTTTCCGGCACGTATCAATGTCAGGCGGGAACTTTCAGGGCGGTCTATTACTTCTCCTTCCAGTACACATTCAAAAGTACCGGGTTGAGCAGGCTGCTTTTTCAAATGTATGCCTTCGATATGGAAATCTCCTTTTTCCGATCCTTCGATAAAACTGATGGCTTCTTCATTCTCATCTACCGGCTCAAAGAATAACGTAGCCGGAGAATTGCCGGATTCGGGCATATAAACCTCCTTATCCAGTTCAAAATCGGACGATTTCAGTAATTTGTATTTCTTTCCCGAAGTAACACCTTCCAGATAGGCACCCGAAGAAAGGCGAACCCAATAATTCGGACGGTTGTACATTTCTGCATAGAGAATCGTTGCCGTATCTGTCAGCTCCACCCGATAAACTTCCATAATTGTTGTATTTTTATTATCAATAACCGGATAATCGATAACGCGGCTTTGCTTTGTACAAGCGACACTGAGGCAAATCATCAGAAAAAGTAATAGTTTCATTTTCATAATCAGTCAAATCAAAGGATTAATAATTTATCAAAAGTAAGTAATATGCCACAATAAACAAAAAAATAAGGATGGAAGTATACCCCCACCCTTATCTAACACACAACTCCCCAGATTATTTATTTTTATCTTTCGATAACTTCAATTCAATAACAAAAGCGACAATCAGTCCGATCCCACCAAATAACAGGACAGATGCACCATATACCGTACTGATCAATTCGCGCCGTCCCCAATTATCAATATCAAAATCTGTAAGCGACACAGAGATAATAAATCCGACCAGCAACCCCAATCCGATTCCTGCCAGCAAACACCCGGTTTTCAATGAACTAAAAGAGAAATTAGTAGCCAGACGTGGTAAACCGATCTTCACATCGAAAGCGGAAGGCTCCAGTTTATCCCCAATCTTCTCAATAATAGCCAAACGTTCTTTTTTACGTACAAACAATTCAAACAAGCCGTAAATACCGGCACAAACTATTCCGACAATCAGCGGAACCATTATAAAATCCATCATAGCAGTAAATATTAAATGTTATTATTAATTCGTTTATAAGTTTGACGCAGCTTCTTAGAAAAGGTTACAGGTTTCATTATATCTTCCATAAAAAATCGCTTGAAAATGGAGAAATCACATTTTTATGTAATACGTATATAATCATCAAATAGGCAACGACAGTATGTTTGATGACATGATAAATAAAATAAGACAGCGTGGTGAACTTGTCATCGAGTGTTATCCAGTAGGTTACTGGCGATTATCTCAAAAGCAACCACTAACTAACTCATTAGTAATTAGTTGATATTACTATCCTGTACAGGAAAACCAACTACGGTGTACAGGGTAACCGGATAAGGTGTACACCCTAACCGACTAGGGTGTACAGGGTAGCTTTACCTGGTAAAGACCTAAGAGACAACAGGTAAGGGGGTATGTAATAGTTCCTCCTTTATCTATTTATAAGAAATGAAAGAACTAATTTAAAAAGTCACATTGCCGGATGAAAGGCAATGATAACTGATGCCGGCATTGCCGGAACGAAATGAGATTCATTTTTAACCTCCGTCGAGCGAAGCCTGCGCTGTATAAATCTCCCCCCAATAAAGTTTTCAAACTTTACCTTTCAGGTTTCAGGATACATAACTGCCTGAAAAATAACAAATCAACCTGAAAGATGCTTTATACAGGAAGTTGATTCCGGTAAGTAGGCATCCATTCGTCACCCCGTAGTTATCTATTTGCCGGCGAGAAGTTATCCGTCCCAAAAGCATAGGTGTTCCGAATTGTCAAGACCGCTTTTGGGATGACAAAGTTGATATGTTTGAAGACAAAAGTCTTATATTTTGCCGGCAGCTATTTAACCTTGAATTCTCGTATACATTTTTTACAGTTTCATCCCTTCAGCCGGATGCATTGAAAAACATTCCATACAGGGCTTCTGAAAGCTGAATGCAATAGTATGCAATTCATAAGGAGGGCGAATCAGATAACAAACAGGCTTATATTTACGCTCTTGTATTTGATTCCAAGAATAGCTGTTTTCTAATTATAGAAATAAATGAACTATTTACTGTGTTACAACCAGTCTATAATTAGATAGCTCAATTTTGATAGCACCACATCGGTGCGCCAACTCTGAAATTCAGATTGCTACTTGCTTTTCACCGAATACGGTTTTAAAAGCCTTGTCGAGCATGATATTCACATACTTTTCCATAATCAATAGTTTTAGTTGTTTTATTACCCGATAGCAGGTAACGGGACAAATGTAGGCTATATTTTATTTAATCCAAACAGAGAAGGGGATTATTTGATTCAGGCGTAGAAAAATGTTTCACATTTTTCAGTTGTAAGTTGTAACCAAATTGCCGAACTTGCGTCCATAAAGTAGGATGGAGTTGTATAGCGACGCATATTACATAGAAAGAGTACAAGCGGGAGATACAGGATGCTTTGCCTGTCTGCTCGATAGATACAGTCGTCCGGTTCATTCGTTAATCCTTAAAATGGTACATAGTAAGGAAGACGCGGAAGAACTGGCGCAAGATGTATTTATGAAGGTCTTTCGTAATTTGTCGTCTTTCAAGGGCGATTGTAGTTTCTCCACCTGGATTTACCGGATTGCCTATAACACGGCTATTTCGGAATTGCGCAGGAAGAGACAGGAATTTGTCGCCATTGAAGAATCGCAGATCAGCAATGTGTCGGAAGAAGAGGTCAGCGAAATGTTGGGACGTACTTCGACAACCGAACAACTCGATAAGCTGGAAGCGGCCCTCGAACAACTCCCCCCGGACGAAAGGGCACTGATACTGCTCTTTTATATGAAAGAGAAAACGGTGGACGAACTGACCGTGATAACCGGTCTTGGGGCATCCAATATCAAAGTGAAGTTACACCGCATACGGAAAAAGTTATTTGTATTAATTAAAGGAATGGAGGAAAATTAAATATGGACAGCAACAAAAAGAACCCTGATATACTGGAAAGCCTGTTCAGGCAAATGCCGGAAGAAGAGTTGCCCGCATCATTCCGTCTGAATGTGATGCAGCAGATTGCCAAAGAGACCGTCAAGGTTAAGAAACGGAACGAATGGTTCGGGTTGGCTGCTGTCATTGTGGCTTCGCTGGGGATGCTGGGGATGGCTGCCGCTTTCCTCTTCTACATGGATTTTCCACAAATAACCGTGCCGAAAATAACATGGCCGAAAATCGACCTCCCCATCTTTAGTTTTTATTTTTATATCGGAATACTAACGTTGTTCCTGCTGTTCCTTGACTATAAGCTGAGGAAGGTATTTCGTAAGGATGAGTAAAGACGAAACGGGCCCCGTTCTCGTAGGTGGATCAATGGAAAGAGTTCCGCCCAAACGGTCTGCGATCAGTGTACAGATAGATAACCCCAGACCGGCACCGGATTTATAGTCGTCCAGTTTTTCAAAACGCTGGAAAACTGCGGACTGTTTCTCTTTCGAAAACAAAATAACACATCAATAGTCCTCCAGCGAATATCAGTAATATCCAATCAGAAAAAGCAAGTGATATAAAGCATAAATTCCAAGGCAAAACTATTGTATATCAGAAAAAAGCATTACCTTTGCCCCGATTTTTGAGAGATGACAACATAATGTCTAACTTACTAATTAAAACAAACTTAAGTATTAACAATTAGAGAATGGAAAATTTAAAGAACATTCAGCCGGTTGAAGATTTCAACTGGGACTCCTATGAAAAGGGAGAAACTTACGGTGACGTAAGCAAGGACGACCTTGTAAAAACGTATGACGAAACCCTGAACACTGTAAAGGATAAGGAAGTCGTTATGGGAACCGTTACTGCAATGAACAAACGTGAAGTTGTAGTGAACATCGGTTTCAAATCAGACGGTGTTGTATCAATGGCGGAATTCCGTTACAATCCGGATCTGAAAATTGGTGACGAAGTAGAAGTTTACATCGAAAACCAGGAAGACAAAAAAGGACAGTTGATCCTTTCTCACAAGAAAGCTCGCGCTACACGTTCTTGGGATCGTGTTAACGAAGCTCTTGAAAAAGACGAAATTATCAAAGGTTACATCAAATGTCGTACGAAGGGCGGTATGATCGTTGACGTATTCGGTATCGAAGCATTCTTACCGGGTTCTCAGATCGACGTTAAACCGATCCGCGATTACGATGTATTTGTAGGTAAGACAATGGAATTCAAGATCGTTAAGATCAACCAGGAATTCAAGAACGTTGTTGTATCTCACAAGGCTCTTATCGAAGCAGAGCTTGAAGCACAGAAGAAAGATATTATCTCTAAACTGGAAAAAGGACAGGTTCTGGAAGGAACTGTTAAAAACATCACTTCTTACGGTGTATTTATCGACTTGGGTGGCGTAGACGGTTTGATCCATATCACAGACCTTTCCTGGGGCCGTGTTTCTCATCCGGAAGAAATCGTTCAGCTTGATCAGAAGATCAATGTTGTTATCTTGGACTTCGACGACGAGAAGAAACGTATCGCTCTTGGCTTGAAGCAATTGACTCCGCACCCATGGGATGCTTTGGATACGAACTTGAAGGTTGGTGACAAGGTTAAGGGTAAAGTTGTCGTTATGGCTGACTACGGTGCGTTCATCGAGATCGCTCCGGGCGTAGAAGGTTTGATCCATGGTCACAGATATTTCTCTAGTATTTTCT
>OLIT01000153.1_pt1 | contig 68479 bp, 53 predicted proteins | sample 1601341 | NCBI WGS metagenome assembly OLIT01 (sample SAMEA2452121, study PRJEB22498) | human gut metagenome | biome: human feces; feature: human gut; material: feces | place: Australia | collected 2012
CAAAACTACAACCAAACCTCAAACTATGAAAGATGCATTTGTCCGAATGCTTACCTTTCAGCCAGCTTTAAGTTTTATCACCTAAAATTACAAACTTGTTCGGACCAGTCAAAATTTTGGCCGGTCCTTTTTAGAATTTCTTCCAAACACACTTTTTGAAACACTACCCAAATGCCGTATTATACGACATTTCTAATGGTATCGTTGAAGGGTTCGTAAATAAGCTGAAAGTTGTAAAAAGAATGATGTACGGGAAGGCCTCCCTAAACCTCCTAAGAAATAAGATAGTGTTTAGTGAACTAGGCTTCAACTAAATTGCAGAAGAACCACTAAATTTAGGAAAGGACATAAACTATAAAAAAGCAAACTACATTTTAAAATAAACTCATCACTCGTCACATTAGGCTGCAAACCTTTTTAAATCAAAGTGTTAGAATGTGACAAGTTAAATTATAAAGACATCACGGCATCACACAAAAACATAAAAAAAACTCAGCTACAAGCCGGCATCCGCCTTATCATAAAAACTACTCAAGATAATCGAGCTGTTTTTTAAGCGATTTCAGTTCGTCACGCACTTTTATCAGACTTTCCATCACACGGGCATTGTTGTCAACGGCCTGCTTATTTTCACGCAGCATCTTGCGGGCTGCAGAAAGTTTGAAGCCTCTCACCTTAACAAGATTATAAACAGCCTTGACATTCTCTATGTCAGTCTCAGTATACTGGCGCACATTGTTGCCGGTAGTCTTAGGGCGTATCATAGGAATCTCTTTTTCCCAAAACCTCAGCATGCTCTCAGGTACGTTGAGCATGGCTGCCACCTCCTTTATGGAGTAATAGAGTTTAAGATTTTTTTCTGTGTTCAATGCCATAATTGATGAAATTAAGATAAGCCATGTCTGATGTTGCAAATTTATCATTTTTTTTTCATTTCTATGCCGATAACATAAAAAATAATACATTTACAAAGACGTTTCACCAAGCCATAAATCACATCTTTAGACATAACAAGTCACATAGACGCAACAGAATTGTAGGTTTTACACAATAAATTATGATTTATGGGATTTATTTTATAATTTTGCTCCCAAATAGGCATATAGCCTTTGTTTTAAGGAAAAAGAACAAAAACAAAATACGAAAAAGAAATGATGACAGCTAACGAAATCCGTGAATCGTTCAAAAAGTTTTTTGAATCGAAAGGACATCAGATTGTTCCGTCGGCACCTATGGTGATTAAAGACGACCCGACACTGATGTTTACTAACGCAGGAATGAACCAATGGAAGGACATCATACTGGGAACACGCGACCCCGAACCAAGACGCAGGGCCGACTCACAGAAGTGTCTCCGCGTGAGCGGAAAGCACAACGACCTTGAGGAAGTTGGTCACGACACATACCACCACACAATGTTCGAGATGCTGGGCAACTGGAGCTTTGGCGACTACTTTAAGGAAGGCGCCATCGACTATGCCTGGGAATATCTCGTTGATGTGCTTCATCTCGATCCGGCCGACCTCTACGTAACCGTGTTTGAAGGCTCTCCCGAGGAGAACCTCAGCCGCGACGACGAGGCAGCTGCATTCTGGGCAAAGCATGTTCCGGCAGACCACATAATCAACGGAAACAAGCACGACAACTTTTGGGAAATGGGCGACACAGGTCCATGCGGACCTTGCTCTGAGATTCACCTCGACTCTCGTACTCCCGAAGAAAAAGCCAAGACACCGGGCCGCGAACTCGTAAACAAGGACGACCCGCAGGTTATTGAGATATGGAACCTGGTGTTCATGCAGTTTAACCGCAAAGCCGACGGCTCTCTCGAAAAACTGTCAATGAACGTGATAGATACCGGTATGGGCTTTGAGCGTCTGGTACGCGCCCTGCAAGGCAAGCACTCTAACTACGACACAGACATCTTCCAGCCAATCATCAAGGAGATTTCACGCCTGTCAGGTCTGGAATACGGCAAAGAGGAGAAGGTTGACGTTGCAATGCGCGTTGTTGCCGACCACCTGCGTGCCGTAGCATTCTCTATAGCAGACGGACAGCTGCCGGGCAACGCCAAGGCAGGCTACGTTATCCGCCGCATATTGCGCCGCGCCGTAAGATACGCCTACACATTCCTCAACCAGAAAGAGGCATTTATGTATAAGCTCATGCCTGTGCTGATACACGAGATGGGCGAGGCTTATCCAGAACTTACCGCACAGCGCGAACTGATAACCAAGGTTATTAAGGAAGAGGAAGACTCATTCCTCCGCACACTGTCTAACGGTATTAACATGCTGTCAGACGCAATGGAAGAGGTTAAAGCCGAGGGCAAGACCGTTCTCGACGGAACAAAAGCCTTCCGCCTGTTCGATACTTACGGATTCCCGCTCGACCTGACAGAACTTATCTGCCGCGAAAATGGACTAAGCGTAGACGAAAAGCAGTTTGACGAAGAAATGCAGAAGCAGAAAGCAAGAGCACGCAACGCAGCAGCCGTTGAGAACAGCGACTGGACAGAGCTGCGCCAGGGCGAGCAGAACTTCGTCGGATATGACTATACTGAATACGAATGCCACATTCTGCGCTACCGCAAGGTTACACAGAAAAAGAATACATTCTACGAACTCGTGCTCGACAACACACCGTTCTACGGCGAGATGGGTGGCCAGGTAGGCGACTGCGGAGTGCTGGTAAGCGAGAACGAGACAGTGAACGTGATAGACACCAAGCGCGAGAACGGACAGTCGATACACATCGTTAAAGAACTGCCGAAGAATCCTGAGGCCGACTTTATGGCATGTGTAGACACCGACAAGCGTGAGGCGAGCGCTGCCAACCACACAGCAACCCACCTGCTCGACTATGCCCTGAAACAGGTTCTCGGTGACCATGTTGAGCAGAAGGGCTCATACGTATCAAGCGACACGCTGCGTTTCGACTTCTCTCACTTCCAGAAGATGACCGACGAGGAGATACGCAAAGTCGAGATGATTGTCAACGACATGATACGTCAGGACATTCCGCTTGACGAACACCGCGACATGCCGCTCGAAGAAGCCAAGAAGATGGGTGCCATAGCACTGTTCGGTGAGAAATACGGCGACAAGGTACGCGTGGTTAAGTTTGGCCCGAGCGTTGAGTTCTGCGGCGGTATCCACGCCCACTCTACAGGCCGCATCGGCATGATCAAGATTATATCTGAAAGCAGCGTTGCTGCCGGAATACGCCGTATTGAGGTAAAGACAGGCAAAGAGTGCGAGATGATGATGTACGAACTCGAAGACGGCATGAAAGCCATCAAGTCACTGTTCAACAATGCTAAAGACCTGCTTGGCGTCATCGAGAAATATATCGAGGAGCACGACTCTATGAAGAAGAGCCTTGAGCAGTTCCAGGCAGAGAGAGTTGAGAGAGTAAAGGAGAAACTCATATCTCAGGCCCGCGTCGTAAACGGCGTAAAGGTTATAGCCACAACAATAATGATGAAGCAGGACGCTGCCAAAGACCTCGTGTTCAAGATACGTGCAGCCGAGCCGGAGCACATGCTCTGCGTTGTAGGCAGCATATTTGACGAGCGCCCCACACTCAGCGTTATGATAAGCGAAGACCTCGTTAAGGAGCGTGGCCTCAACGCAGGCAAGATGGTACGCGAGGCAGCCAAACTGATAAAGGGCGGCGGCGGCGGACAGCCTCACTTCGCAACAGCAGGAGGAAAGGACGTTGACGGACTTTCAGCCGCTGTAGACAAAGTTATCGAACTGGCAAATCTGTAATAGAAACAATCTTAAAACATAAATTCTCAGATGCCGTGGCAGCAAAAACAGCTGCCGCGGCATTTTCTTTTTACCGAATAATCACAAAAAATCACCTGATAATCACCCCTGAGTAAGCCGTATTCCACTACTAGAAAAACGCCTGTTGCATAATAAATTTCTTTAAAGTAACTTTGTACGTGTAAAACAAGCCTGCCAAGACGAACGATACATCAGTCAGGCAGATACTTGAACAAAGAAACCGCACTATTACACTCACAATTAGAAATAAAAAAATGCAAGAGAACAAAAAGACAAACGCTGAGAAAACGACAATAGGCCAGCTGATAAAAGCCAAGCTGAAGGAAAAGAAACAATCTGTGGTGTGGTTTGCCGGTCAGCTGGGATGCAGCCGTACTAATATATACAAGATTTTCGGAAAAAAGTCGATAGACACCGACGATCTTATGAAGATTTCAAAAATACTGAACTTTGACTTCTTTAAAATTTATAGTGACAAGCTCAAAAACGTATAAAAAGACTTCTTAAACTTTCAGATAGATAAACCGACACGATGTGAACGCTTCTGCTTGATGCAGAGGCGTTTATATTTTTATAGTATCATCATCGCTCCGGCGTAAGCTACAGACATTCACAGACCCGCCGACAAACTTATAAAAACACTTAACACTCAACTTAATCAGCACATAATTCAGCGCCAAGTCTTATCCAAAGGCTTCATCCTGACGATAAGCTCTGCAAAAACATCTTTGCCTACTATGCGCCCGCGCGGCGTCCGCACAACCGGAAACGTACTGAAATAATCGTCGTCAGACATATACCACTCATACCTGACAATGCCTTGCGCACGGATCATAGCGCGGTCTATCGCCGGCACATATCGCGGACTAACCACAGAGAGCAGGCAGCGCCCGTCAGTCATAGTAACGGCCAGAACAACCCTCATGCGCTTGCGCGCCTTGCCGGCAGACCGCTGCACGGCGTCCATCTTTGTCGAAACGCTTATGTTCCATCCGTCGGCATTTATGGCGCGCATCATCCTGCGGAACACCTCGCCGTGCGGCGACGTGTCCTTTATTCGCCTCGACGTTATGCACAGATGTATCATCTCGTGCAGCAGAACGTTCTTAAAATGGCGCTCGTCGGCATCATAATAGTTGCTCAGGCGTATTGTATAGTCGGTGTACGACTTGGAAAACATCTTACGCCTAACCTTGCACGACATACATCCGAGCTGCGTGCGCGAGCGCCCAACGGCAAATGCGGGCACGGGCAGACTGCCGCCGAAATAGCGCACATTAAAGTCGGCAAACCATTCTTTAAGAAGTTCTACATTTACTTGCATGGATGCAAAGTTAACACATCGGCCACACAAGAGCAAGCGCATCGGCAACTTTTTGCATAAGCCACGAACACACTACATGCAGTTTATTTCATAAATATATCAATATTTCACATTGTGTCAACAAACAGTTTTACCAATAATATATCATATCCAATAGATACAGAAAATATCACCATGCAACAAATCTTCGTCATTAGCTTACACTCTGACTTCAGTTGACGCTCTCATACTGCGATATTCTGAAAATAAAATCATCCGGCCGTAAAAACCTGCCAAAATCGTGTGCAAACATAAGATGCGACACATCAGAACATTACAGGCTATCTACAGCGTTGTGTGCAAAGATTTTGACTGAAAAACAGGCAAAAACCACTGTTTTTTGGCACCAAAAACGGCCTGTTAAAGATGAAAAAACAGTGCATTAACGCACAAAAAGTGGCATATTAATCAGACGAAAACATGCTGTTAACGATGTTTTGTAAATAGAGTTTACCTACAGAACCATATTTTAGCCTTACCAATTTCTATTTTGCATGAAAATCCTGACATAAACACGATGACAAAATGAAAGGCAATTAAGCGTTGCAGGTTTCAAAAATAAAAACAATACAAGACGCATGACATATAACCGTAAAACCATATAGACGTACCCGAGATACGTCTGAATAATAAAGACACATAATTTATAACGAGAGGAAATACGGACAAACCCGGTGTATGTACATATAGGACATAAAAAATCCGGCACGAACGCCATTGCGTCAGTGCCGGATTTTATTTTAAAGGTCTATAAATAAACCTACCACTATTCAGCATTGTCTGATATAGCCTGCATTATCTGTGCCTCAATCTCCTCACACAGTTCAGGATTGTCTTTCAGCAGAGTCTTCGTTGCGTCGCGTCCCTGAGCCAGTTTGCTTCCCTGATAAGAGAACCAAGAACCGCTCTTCTGTATTATGCCGTACTCAACGCCAAGGTCAACAAGTTCGCCGACCTTAGATATGCCTTCGCCGAAGGTAATCTCAAACTCAGCCTTGCGGAACGGAGGAGCCACCTTGTTCTTAACCACCTTAACGCGAACCTGATTGCCGATAACCTTGTCGCCGTCTTTTATGCTCGTAACGCGGCGTATGTCAAGGCGCACGCTGGCATAGAATTTCAGCGCGTTACCGCCAGTTGTTGTCTCAGGGTTGCCAAACATAACGCCAATCTTCTCGCGCAGCTGGTTGATGAAGATGCACGTTGTGTTGGTCTTGCTTATAGTAGACGTAAGCTTTCTGAGAGCCTGACTCATCAGTCGTGCCTGCAGACCAACCCTGTTGTCGCCCATGTCGCCCTCAATCTCGGCTTTCGGAGTAAGCGCAGCCACTGAGTCGACTACCAGAATGTCTATCGCTGAAGAGCGTATAAGCTGGTCGGCTATCTCGAGAGCCTGCTCACCGTTGTCAGGCTGAGATATCAGCAAGTTGTCGACATCCACACCGAGCTTGGCAGCATAAAAGCGGTCGAAAGCATGCTCGGCGTCGATAAACGCTGCAATGCCGCCCGCCTTCTGAGCCTCAGCAATGGCGTGAATGGCGAGAGTAGTCTTACCGCTGCTCTCAGGACCATAAATCTCTATTATTCGTCCGCGGGGATATCCGCCTACACCGAGAGCGGCGTTAAGGCCGATGCTTCCGGTGGGAATGACCTCAACCTGCTCAACATTCTCGTCGCCGAGCTTCATTATCGAGCCTTTGCCGAAGTCTTTTTCTATTTTGGCCATGGCAGCCTGCAAGGCTTTCAGTTTGCCTTCCTGTATGCCCATGCCCTCTGTATCTTTTTCTTTTGCCATATAAAAGCGTTTTTTAGAATTGAGAATGGAGAATTGAAAATGGAAAATTATGATTTGCATTGTTGCAATGCATTTAATCTCCAATGTCTGTATAAACAGTTGTATTTATCAACATTTCTACTCCAATTATTTAATTGAGAATTGAAAATTGAGAATGGAGAATTATGATTTGCATTGTTGCTATGCATAGTCTGTATAAACAGTTATGAACATCAAATTCTCCTATCCAATTATGAATTATAAATTTCAAAACTCACCATCCCAATTATGAATTATGAATTGTGAATTATGAATTAAACTACAGTTCCAGGTCACCGTCGAACACTTCGTGCCAGGGCAGTCCCTGCTTGTTGAGCTGCTCCATGAACGGATCCGGATCAAACTCCTCTACGTTCCATACGCCCGGCTTGCGCCACAGGCCTTTGAAGAACATCATGGCGCCAATCATGGCAGGCACACCTGTTGTGTAGCTTACGCCCTGCATGCCTGTCTCCTTGTAGGCCTCCTGATGCGAGCAGTTGTTGTAAACATAATATGTGCGCTCCTTGCCGTCTTTCAGACCGCGGATACGGCAGCCTATGCTTGTCTCGCCGTCGTAGTTCTCGCCGAGATCCTGCGGATTAGGCAGCACAGCCTTGAGGAACTGCAGCGGAACTATCTTAACCTTGGCAGTCTTGCCTGAACCGTCGGCCAGCGGAGCCTCATACTCAATCTCGTCGATGCGAGACATACCGATGTTCTGAATAACGTCGAGATATGTAAGATACTGCTGTCCAAAGGTCATCCAGAAGCGTGCCTGCTTGATTGTAGGATAGTTCTTAACGAGGCTCTCCAGCTCCTCATGGTGCATCAGATAGCTCTCGCGCGGACCGATGTTAGGATAAGTGAGCGCCTTGTGAACCTCGAGCGGCTCAGTCTCAAGCCACTTGTCGTCCTTATAGTAAAGTCCCTTCTGAGTAATCTCACGGATGTTAATCTCAGGGTTGAAGTTTGTTGCGAAAGCCTTGTGGTGGTTTCCGGCGTTGCAGTCAACAATGTCAAGATACTGAATCTCATCGAAGTGATGCTTTGCGGCATAAGCCGTGTAGATGCCGCTCACGCCCGGGTCGAAGCCGCAGCCAAGGATGGCGGTAAGTCCGGCCTTCTCAAAGCGGTCTTTGTATGCCCACTGCCAGCTGTACTCAAAGTGAGCCTCATCCTTAGGCTCATAGTTTGCGGTGTCGAGATAGTTGCATCCGCAAGCCAGACAGGCATCCATTATAGTAAGATCCTGATAAGGCAGGGCAAGGTTGATAACCAGCTCGGGCTTATAGTCGTTGAACAGAGCCTTAAGCTGCTCAACGTCGTCGGCGTCAACCTGCGCCGTCTTTATATCCATGTTAATTCCGGCCTTGTGGATGGCGTCGACTATATGGTCGCACTTCTCCTTACGGCGACTTGCAATCATGAACTCGGTAAACACGTCAGCGTTCTTTGCTATCTTGAACGCTGCAACGGTAGCTACGCCACCGGCTCCAATCATTAATACTTTTCCCATTTTAAAAATTTATTTTGTTTGTTTTTTGATATTAGGCTTGGTTGTTGGGGAGTTGGGGGTTGGGGGTTATGGGGGTGATGAGAGAAATGAGAGTTATGGGACAGATGTGATCAGGCAGACACATTTTCCGCCCTAGGCACTTCACTCTTGTTTTATCTCATCTTGTCTCATTCCATTGTCCCTGCCATTCCCTATTTTATCTCATCGGCTCTTATTCCAAGTGCGCTCATCAGCGAGTAGCCGAGTATCTCCTGACGGAAGTTGCCGCCCTGCATGGGCTGCATGGCAAACACGGTTACGTGCTTTTCCTCGTCGACGTTTCTCAGTGCATGGCGCACATTGTCGTATATACGCTCAGCGTCGGGCACCACCATTATGCGCTTAACGTCCTTATGCGAGCTGACTATCTCAAGAGTCTCAATGAAGAAGTCATCCTTGCTGACGAGGTCTTCAACAGGATACGCGCTGATAAGAAACTCTCCCAGATTGTCCTTAAACGCCTTTCCGTCAAAATCATCGGTATAAACAGACGGCTTGAAATTGTCTAACTTGTCCTTGTTCTTGCCGTGTATCAGAATCACTTGCGTCTGGGCATCGCCCTCACGCAGTCCTCCGTCAAGAGCTATGCAGTCAATCCAGCGCGCCATGTCGGCCTGCGGGATGCGTCGCTCTATCATTCGCTCAAAATTAACTATGAGGTCGAACGCCACCTTATCTATATAGTCGGCGTCAACCACCATAACATTCTCGCACCATTTTGCGGTGCCTGCCAAATTGTTATTCATGTATGCAAACTTACATAAAAATAATGAGAATACACACCGTTAGGCAAAAAAACTGACTTTTTGTACAGCCTTGTAACAAGTCTTTAATTTTACACAGACAGAAAATGCCCTTATCGGCAAGGCTTCAAAGGGCATTTATTCTGTCTGTCAGACCGTCATTCTTCAGGCTCAACCCTCATTATGCGGCGCTGCATGCCTGTACGCTGTCCCGAAGTTATCAGCGGCACGCGCTCCACAACCACAACCGACGTGTCTAATCCGAGAGCCTTTGGCTCGCCTATGCCTATGCGTCGGATTATTGAGTAAAGACTCATCAGCATGTTCTGACGGCTGTTTGACGAACTTTCGGGATAATATATACGGTGAATTATGATAAAGCGGAAGTCGCCGGCTATGCCCTTGCTGCGCAGCGAAGGATATGTGCTGGCGAGGTCGAGCTCGCCTGACGCCACAAGGTCTTCTATTATCTGACGCAGATACAGGCTTACGCGCGGCTCTATCCTGAAGCCTATGCGCAGACTGATGCTGAAGAGCGTGTCGGGAACAAGGGCGCGGCACGTGTATTCCAGCGTGTCGGGCGCGTCGACAAAATCTATATGCAGCAGCCAGTAGTGGTCGGCACGCTTGGGCTGCTTGTTTATTATCGAGTAAAGCAACTTGTCGTCAACGCCGCCCTCTGTGGGAGCATGGTTTACGTAAACGAGGTTAGAAGCATATTTAGGTATGCTCTTGTCTGCCTTTATCGCCGATATAATGTCGTAATAGTCGCTAAGTTTCTTTATGCGCAGATAGCGGCTGCGAATCTTGCGCGCACTGATCCACACAAACATTATGAAACAGAGCAGTCCGCCTATGAGCAGAGTGAACCATCCTCCGGCAACAAACTTTGACATGTTTGCGGCAAGAAACAGTCCTTCGATGACACAATAAAATCCCACAAACGCTATAACAACAATGCGCGGCGCCGACATCTTGCGCAGATAGAAGCCCAGCAGCAAGGTGGTCATCAGCATGGTTATGGTTATGGCAAGTCCGTAGGCTGCCTCCATGCGCGATGAGTCGCGGAAGAGAAGAACGGTGAACACCACTGCCACAAACATAAATCCGTTGACGGCAGGAATATACAACTGTCCCTTGACATTGGTAGGATGCTTTATCCTCATGCGGGGCCAGAAATTAAGGTTCATCGCCTCGCTCAATATTGAGAACGAACCGCTGATGAGCGCCTGGCTCGCCACGATGGCCGCACCTGTTGCCATAACCACGGCAAAGAGCAACATGCCGTCGGGCATTATGGCATAAAACGGATTGTCGCTGCCTGCGGCACGCTCAGGATAAGTCAATACCCACGCTCCCTGACCGAGATAATTAAGGATAAGCATTATCTTTACGAAAGTCCAGCTTATGGCTATGTTATGCTTGCCGCAATGACCAAGGTCTGAATAGAGGGCTTCGGCTCCAGTGGTACAAAGGAACACGGCACCAAGGATAAGAAACCATACCGGCGACTCGACAAGCAGACGCACAGCATAATAAGGACTGAAAGCCTTGAGCACCTGCGGACAGCCGGCAAGCCAAATGGCTCCGACAACACCAAGAAGCAGAAACCACACCAACATGAACACACCGAAAGAACGGCCTACATGCTCTGTGCCGAAACGCTGTACGAAGAACACCACTGTTATAACGGCTATAGTTACCGGAATGACAGGCAGGTCGGGACTTATGCCGCGCAGTCCTTCAATAGCAGTGGTGACGGTAATGGCAGGCGTAATAACTCCGTCGGCAAGCAACGTGCTCGCTCCTATCACGGCTATGGCATAAATCCACCGGCGCTTATGCCTGCGCAACAACGCGTAAAGCGCCAGTATTCCTCCCTCGCCGTGGTTGTCAGCCCGCAGCGCAATTAGCACATATTTTATAGTGGTTTGCAGTGTCAGTGTCCATATTATACACGACAATGCACCTAAGACATAGTTCTCCGTGAGTGCCGCTCCCGTGTGAGTTATCGCTTTCATCACATAGAGAGGCGACGTGCCGATGTCTCCAAAAACGATGCCGAGAGTCATCAGCATCCCAGCCAATCCTGCCTTTTTCATAGTCGAATTGGCATTACCCTTAGACAATTGTGCCATAATAAACTAATTTCTATAAATTTATATCGGGCTGCAAAATTATAATTAATATATGAAAGACAGGCATTTTTTTGTTTATTTAAAAAAATCTTAATATAATAAATCAATACAACGGAATGAATAGACAGCTCTACAGAAGCAAAACACATGCTTCGCAATAAACTACGTAACTTCAGGAGGCAACATGAGCCTGTAGGTTTCAAGCGAATATAAATGTTCGTATACAAATGAATAATCATTGCTCTAAATAAGTATTTACAGCGGACAGACTCTTCTGAAAAGTCTGTCCGCTGTTTTTATTATAACATCCACAACCACATGGTTTATTAATAAGCCCATCAACTCTAAGACATCAACCTATATCTGTATCTAAAAACGTGCATAATATTACATTATCACCATGCGAAACAAGAAAAACAGCCTTAATAACGGGCTAATTATGTAAACTTTTTATATACACTAAAAAGAGTACTAAAAACACCCATTTCTGTCTATAGGACGACTTAAGGCAACTCGCCGTGTATCACGCACTTACTAAATATATTTGATATAATAAACGGCTCTGAGCAACACAAAAAAAATCATTACAATATTTTGCTATAATCAAGGCAAACGAGCCTTAAAATATCAAAAATTATAGTTTTAATATCAAAACACAAAGCGAGAATTGTATCCATTTTTTGTAAATTTGCGCAGTCAAATTAAGCAATATATGAAAAGTATACTTGACGGACGTCCCGCATTAGAGGAAGAAATAAACAAAGTGGCCGAGGTGGCCGGATATCTTTGGCAAAAGGGATGGGCTGAAAGAAATGGAGGTAATATCACCGTAAATATCACAGAGTTGGTTGACGATGAAATAAAACAAATGCCTGCCATAAGCGAAGTGAAACAGATTGGTGTCACTCTCCCCCACCTTAAAGGAACTTACTTCTTTTGCAAGGGTACAAACAGAAGAATGCGAGACCTCGCACGCCGACCAATGGATAACGGAAGCGTGATTCGTATACTTGATGACTGCGCAAGTTATGTAATTATAGCAGATAATGCAGTAAATCCTACAAGCGAGCTGCCTTCACATCTTATGGTACACAACCATCTGATAGAAAAAGGTTCTCCTTACCGCGCATCGCTACACACTCATCCTATTGAGCTGGTTGCAATGACGCATATACGCAAGTTCTTGGGTAAAGACGTGCTTTCAAAACTGCTTTGGAGCATGATTCCCGAAACAAAGGCTTTCTGTCCACGTGGATTGGGCATTATTCCTTATCAGTTGCCAAGCAGCGTTGAGCTTGCTGAAGAGACAGTAAGACAGCTCGACGACTACGATGTGGCAATGTGGGAAAAGCACGGAGTGTTTGCCATAGACAACGACATCATGCAGGCATTCGACCAAGTTGACGTGCTCAACAAGAGTGCCCAGATTTATATCGCTGCCAAGAACATGGGCGAAGAGCCTGAAGGTATGAGCGACGAACAAATGGCAGAGATGTCGAAGGCATTTAATTTGCCGAAATAATAAGTTTGAATAAAAATCTTATCATTCTCAGATAATATTAGTTTAAGAGTCTATTTAGACGACGGAATCCTGATGCTGTGAAGCATTGGGATTCTGTTTTTTAGGCCGATTCCAACATTGTCCTGCTGCATCAAGACAGAATAATAAAATTATAAGATACAAAAGACACAATGCTCTTATTGTTTGAATGCAGCCCAAGGTGATGTTCCGCTTCCTGGCCTGCTGCCAATACTTAAAATAACAATAATAAGGCTTTATTTTTATCTCAAAAGCAACAAAGACATAAATATCATATATGTAAAAGGTGGCATATTGCACCCTAAAAGGTGGCCTTTTACAATATGATTTGCCGCATATTGCAACACAAAAGGACACAAACCAAAGCAAAACAAAATACAGCTATCTTACAATTACAACAAATCGCGAATGTGTGTCAACATCTACACTTGCTGTCAATAAAACATTCTGTATGATAATATGAAGGAAATTCATACGGTAATAACTGAATATTTTTTTGCAAAAAACTCGTCACTCGTCACATCTCGACATAAACGGCTGACTGACAGACTGATAATGTGTGATGAGTTAAAAACTCAACTCATCACACAACGTCACACAATACGCGCTTTGGCATTTTCTAAATTTGGTTGACTTTAAAAAGTTCTTTTCCTTATTAAAGTTGACTCCGGTTAAACTTATAACTGTTATTGGTTGACTCTACATTTTAATTACCATTGTTTACAATGTCTATTTTTTAAGACGAAACAATACTGTGACGAGTTTAAAAAGCAACTCGTCACACCACAACACACTTGTTATCAACAAGTTATGTCAAGATGTGACGAGTGACGAGTTTTTTATAAAAATATTTTTACCTAAAACTTATTTAAGCAACTGAGGAAGGAACGACGACACAACAAGAATCAATATACTGGCAACAAGTACGGTTATTGTCTTACGCGAACAGCCATTCCACTCTTTCAGAATTATGCCCCATACGTTGCTGAACGTAACATTAAGTGCCATAAGTATGCACCATGAGAACGTTAGCAGCACGGGCGAATCGGTCAGGAAGCCCTTGCCGAGACTCAGTCCGAAGAACTGGCTGTACCAAAGCAGGCCTGCCAAGGCACAGAACACTATGTTGTTGAGATAAAGACTTGTCTGTGAATAGTCGCCCCACGTGTGGTTCTTGCCGTTCTGATAAAAGCAATAGACAGCGTTGGTGACAAATCCGCCGAGCGTTACCAACAATGTTGCCGGCAACGCACGGAACATAGGATCTGTGGCATCGCCGAAGTTGAGATGCTCGCCAAAACCGAGACCAATGCTGAAGCACGCGCTCATAAATCCGGCAAGCAGCGCAACTATTATTCCCTTGGTAAAGTTAAAGTCCTTAACAGCCTTGGTCTTTTCCTCCTCACTGAGCGACTGTGCCTTCATGTTGCCTGCCACGCCGATTACACCTATACCTATAAGCGTAACCACAACGCCTACGATAACCGGCATAGTAAGGTCTTGAGTGTTGCCTGTAAACACGGGCGTGAGTATTGTTCCAAGTCCTGCACACGTGCCCAGGGCAATACTTTGTCCGAGAGCCACACCGAGATAGCGCATAGACAGTCCGAAGGTGAGTCCGCCTATTCCCCACAGCACGCCGAAGAACATCGTCCACAAGGCTGCCGTAGGGTCGGCCATGTACACTTCCATAAGACTATGTCCAGAAGGCACAGCAAGCAAGGCTCCGAGCAGCGGAAATACGAGCCACGCAAAGATGCCCTGCACCAGCCAATAAGACTCCCAGCTCCATCTCTTTATCTTGTTGATGGGCACATAACAGCTCGACTGGCAGAATGCACCCACCGCTATTATTATCAGTCCTATTATTATATCCACCATGATAATTAAGAAGTAAGAATTATGAATTGAGAAGTAAGAATTGTGAATTATGAATTGTGAATTATGAATTATGAATTAAAAAAGAGTTGAGAGATGCTCAACTCTTTTATTTAACCCTTACACAAATTCGATTATCCGCGCTTAGATGTTACATCCTTTTCATACTGCTCAACGTCAGCAATGAAATCACGGCCTACGGGAACATTGTTGCGCAGGCAGAACTCATCGTAAACGGCATTCCACGGAAGAGCCTTTGCCTCCTCAAGCAGAGCCAGACGCTCAAAGCCCTTGCCCTCGTCTTCATATTTGCGCAATGTTGCCAGCGGCTCAAGCAGAGCGCGCAACATACATTTCTGTGCGGCACGGCTGCCAACTACATAAGCTCCGATGCGGTTGATAGAAGCATCGAAATAGTCGAGACCATAATGAACACGATTAAGCGCTCCGGCACGCACAATCTCGCTGAAGAGGTCGAGTGTCGGGTCGTCCATAATCGTAACATGATCTGAGTCCCAGCGTATTGGACGACTGACGTGCAGCATCAATTCAGGCACAAACAGCAACATGGCTGAAACCTTGTCGGCAACACTCTCTGTCGGGTGAAAGTGGCCGGTGTCGAGTGTTATCATCTTGTTGTTCTGTGCGGCATAAGATGTATAGAAGTCGTTTGAGCCAACGGTATAGCTCTCAAGACCGATACCGAACACCTTGCTCTCTATGCAGTCCTTCATGTTGTCATACTTGGTGGCAAATATCTGGTCGAGCGAGTCTTTAAGCAGTTCACGGTATTTCAGTTTGTTCACCGTCATATCCTTGCTTCCGTCATGCACCCAAAGGTTCATGATACAAGCATCGCCCTGAGCCTTACCCATCTCCTCGGCAATGGCACGGCAACGCTTTGTGTGCTCTATCCAGAAGTCGCGTATGCTCTTGTCGGGGTTTGCAAGAGAAAGATTGCCGCTCTTAGGATGAGAGAACGAAGTAGAGTTGAAGTCGAGCTTCATGTTGTTCTCACGTCCCCACTCAATCCAGCTTGCAAAATGTCTTGGCTCAACCTGGTCGCGGTCAACGGCCTCACCCTTGAAATCGCCGTAAATCTCATGCAGGTTAAGGCGGTGGGTTCCCGGAATAAGCGATTTTGCCTTTATTATGTCGGCTCTTACCTCATCGATATTGCGCGCACGTCCGGGATAGTTGCCGGTAGTGGCAATACCGCCGCTGAGCGAGCCTGTAAGATTTTCAAAACCTATAACGTCGTCGGTCTGCCAGCAATGCAGGCTAAGATGAAAATCCTGCATCTGTTCCAACACCTTTTCTGTATCCACGCCAAGTTCGGCATAGCGTTCTTTGGCTATCTCGTAAGCCTTGTTTACCAGTTCTTCTTTCATGATTATATTATTAAATTTGATTTGTTTGTCTTTTCTTTATTTGTTTTCCTTTGATGCCACCACTGCAAGATACTTGTCGTAAGCAGCATCCCATTCAGCCTTGTCTTTTGGCTCAAAGCGTTTCATGCTTATGCTGTCGGCTATGATGCGGCGCATGTCGAATATGTCATTCACTTCGCCCGCAGCCTTCGCCTGCAGCATGATGTTGCCAAGAGCCGTACATTCCTGCGGACCGGCAAGCACTGTAACGCCTGTGGAGTTGGCAGTAAACTGATTGAGGCAGTCGTTGCGCGACCCTCCTCCGATGATGTGCAAAGTGTCGATGCTGAACGGAGCCATGTCTTTAAGATAGCCGAACACCTGACGATAGCGCAGAGCCAGACTGTCGAGTATGCAGCGGCATATCTCGGCATAGCCCTCGGGAACGTGCTGCCCCGTAACAGCACAATACTGTTTTATTGCAGCCTGCATGTCATCAGGATTGGCAAACATCTCGTCGTCGGGATTGATGATGCTGGCGAACGGCTCTGCCTTCATTGCGTCGGCTATCAACGTGGCGTAGTCAGAAGGGGCACTGCTGCCCCACTCCTTGCGACAACGCTCCAACAGCCACATGCCGCAGATGTTTTTCAAGAAACGTGTGGTGCCTTCCACTCCGCCTTCATTAGTGAAGTTTTTATCGTAGCTCTCACCGTTTATTATCGCGTCTTTTGTCTCGATGCCCATAAGACTCCACGTGCCGCTGCTCAGATAGGCAAATTTCTCATTGGCGGCAGGCACGGCAGCCACGGCGCTTGCAGTGTCGTGGCCGGCAACGGCAATCACCGGCACGGCTCCAAGGCCTGTCATCTTCTGCACTTCCTCGGTAAGCACACCTATCTTATATCCCGGCACAACCATCTTTCCGAACTTGTCGCGCGGAAGTTCAAGACTGTCGAGCAGCATTCCGTCTAAGTCTTTTGTAACAGGATTAAGCATCTGGCTCGTCGAGGCTATGGTATATTCGCACACAGCTTCGCCCGTAAGCATCCAACTGAGCGCGTCGGGCATGAACAGAATCTTGTCGGCATTCTTCAGCGCCGAGTTGCCGTCGCGTTTCATTGCATAAAGCTGAAACAGCGAATTGAAGTTCATAAACTGTATGCCCGTGGCATTATATACTTTTTCTTTTGACACCTTCTTGCTGAAATACTCCTCCATGGCGCCAAAGGTGTGAGGGTCGCGATACGAAAGCGGATTGCGCAGCAGCGCGCCGTCGTCGCCTATGCACACAAAGTCGACACCCCAAGTGTCGATGCCGATGCTTGCAATATCCATATTACGTCCTGCAACAATCTTCAAACCTTTAATTATCTCGAAATAGAGCGCGTAGATATCCCAGTAGAAATGTCCGCCTGTTTCAATCAGATTATTCGGGAAACGTGTTATCTCCTCTAACTCTACTTTACCGTCAGAGAGTGTCCCTACAACAGTTCTGCCGCTTGTTGCCCCAAGATCGACAGCAAAGAAACATTTTGAATTGACCATTTAGTATCTTAGTATGTTTTTTAACGTATTAAATTATTTTCTGCAAAGATAAAGATTATTCCACTTGGAATATATGACAATTTGATTTTTAGACAATAAGATTTGAGAATAAAATATTGCTTAACACTTTGAAAGAATTATTCAACGCACATGCCAAGACCAATAGCTGGCCTCAAAGAAAATACGACACACATCAATAAAAAAAACAGAAACATATATTTAGTCATTAAAACAAATATAGTAAAATCAAGCCACAAAAAGGTATTTTTCGGGCAATTGCGGATTGGTGTTGAAAATAATTACTAAATTTGCACGTTAAAAAAATAAGCTAATCTTTAATAATTAAAAAATGTCAACTTTAACACTAACTATCGTAACCGTGTTTATCCTCGGTTATCTGTGCATCGCCCTTGAAAGTTTCACTAAGGTGAACAAGGCGGCAGTGGCCCTGCTTATGCTTGTGGCCTGCTGGACACTATTTATGTTTGATCCGGGAAGTTATCTGCCTGACATCGCAGGCGACAAAATCTCGATTGCAGTAAACGAGATTATCGAGAAACATCTCGGAAGCACATCAACCACACTGTTCTTCCTCATGGGAGCCATGACCATCGTTGAGGTTGTTGACCAAAACGGCGGATTCAACTTTGTGCGCGACATGATGAAGACAAAGAACAAGAAAGCCCTGCTGTGGAGAATTACGTTCATGACATTCTTCCTCTCGGCTATCCTCGACAACCTCACGACAAGTATCGTGATGATCATGATTCTGCGCAAGCTCATACAAGAGCGCAAAGACAGACTCATCTATGCATCGCTTGTCATCATAGCGGCTAACTCTGGAGGAGCGTTCTCGCCAATCGGCGACGTTACCACCATCATGCTGTGGAACAAAGGTCTGATAAGCGCAGCAGGTGTTATCAAGGAGCTCATTGTGCCGTCGCTCGTTTCAGTGGCCCTGCCGGCATACATCCTGTCGCTATCGCTCAAAGGCGAAATTGCAGCTCCTGCCATTGCGGGCGGAACCGTAACCGAAGCCAACGAACTGACAAAGAAACAGCGCAAGACGGTGTTCTTCATTGGTGTAGGCGGACTTATCTTCGTGCCTATCTTCAAGTCGATTACCCATCTGCCTCCGTTTGTAGGCATACTCCTTGTGCTCGGCATTCTATGGACAGTAACCGAACTGTTCTATCGTCATCTGCACAAAGATGAGGAAAAAGGCGGAATGCAGAAGCGCGTTGTCAACATTCTGTCGCGCATCGACATGAGCACCATTCTGTTCTTCCTCGGCATACTTATGGCTGTTGCCTGCCTCGAAACCATCGGAGTGCTGGCAAGCATGGGCCAGGGCCTCAACACCGTATTCAACGGCAATCACTATCTTGTTACAGGCATCATCGGCGTATTGTCGAGCATCGTTGATAACGTGCCGCTTGTTGCCGGATGTATGGGTATGTATCCTATTGCCGAAGTTGGCGACATGGCACAGGACGGCATCTTCTGGCAGTTGCTGGCTTACTGCGCAGGCGTAGGCGGCTCTATGCTCATCATCGGTTCTGCTGCCGGAGTTGTCGTAATGGGACTCGAAAAGATTACTTTCGGCTGGTATATGAAGAAGATTTCTCTTGTTGCCTTTATTGGCTACTTGGCAGGAATACTGATTTACTGGGTTGAAAAATCATTCTTCGGACTTTAACCCTATATGCGGTCTAATGACCGATTTTGGTTTAACATAAACGCCTCATGCCGTAAATGGTGTGAGGCGTAAAAATAAATATTGAGGGAGAAAACGCGCAACGAGCATGTTTTCTCCCTCAATATTTTTATCTCTTCCCTATTCTTATTCTAAGTCCCACATATATAAATAGGTGTGCATAAGAACGTTTGTCGACAGAATAACATCACCATTACAACGGCATGCCATTACGTAATCTAAGTTTTCTTTATCTTGTTCCGGCTCTGTATTCGCTCGGCTTACATCCAATCTTAACCTTAAACTTGCTTGAAAAATAATCAGGCGAGTCAAAGTTAAGCCTATAGGCAATCTCCTTTATGCTCATATCTGTCGAAGACAGCAACTCCTTTGCACGCTGCAGTCTCAACTCCTGCTGATATAGAGCCGGCGACATACCGGTGTATTCCTTAAACAGCTTGCGGAAGTTAGAATAGCTCGAACCAAGTTCTGCGGCTATCTCCTGCACTGTTATCTTCGATTCCACTCCTTCGCGTATGCGCAGACGAGCCTTGTTAATCATGTCAACATATCCGCCGCGGCGGTTAAGCTCCATGTTGCGCTCAAGGGCATACATGTGTCCGAGCAGATTGTTCACTATTCCTGCCAATATCTGCTGCGAATAGGCAGCCTCTTCCTTTGCAGCCTTTATTGCAGAATTATAAAGATACACAATATCTCCGCTGAAACCTACATGATATACAGGCTTGTCGAGCGACAGAAAATGATATTGCATACGCTCGTCCATGTTACGGCCCTTATAGCCAATCCAGTAGCTTTTCCAGAACACTCCCGGAAGAGGATGATACGTATGCCATTCACCGGGAAACAACAAGAATATGTCGCCCGCCTTAATATGAACGTCCTTTACGTGCTCTGACGAGAACACGCCTTCGCCTTCAACGAGATAAAGCATCTGATACTCGTCGAGTACGCGGCCGCGCTCTGTATCAAAATAATATCCGTCGCCGTGTCCCCTTGTGGGATAGTCGTCATCCGGTCCCACCTCATCATATCCTACAGTGTTAACTACGAGCCCCCATTGGGCGTCACGTTCGTTAGCAACCAAATATTTACTGTCCTGCATGCGCTAAAATAAATATCATTAAAAAACATACTGCAGATGCTTCATGGGGTGTCCGCCCCATGTGTTGTCGTTGGCATATTCAAATCCGACCCTGCCGTAAAGTTTCTCGGCTTTGGGATTGTTCTTGTCAACAAGCAGTCCTACAGCCGGCAGCCCCATGCCACGCGCTCTGTCTATCACAGCGTTAAGCAATTTGGTGGCAATGCCTTTGCCACGACACTTTTCAGACACTGCAATGCTGTCAATATATAATTCGCCCGGCCCTGTCTCATCGGGAATATCACTGAAGTCGCGTCCGAAATTGTCTTTCATAGCCTTGACAAAAGCCTCACGCAGCGAATGCAGCTGTCCACCGTCGTAAGACACACAGACACCGCACACCTCACCGTCTTCGTCAACGGCGACAAGAGTGTTTTTATAACTGTACTGAGAGTTATCTGAAAGCACCAGACCGGTCAACACACGTTCAAAATCGTCGAGTGTATTGCCCGGACCTGCAAAATACAGGCAACAATCATAATTCATTGCCTGCATAATAAGCCTTGCTATCGACTGTGCATGAGATTTCTGAGCAGATTGTATTTCCATTGCAAATGATTGTATCGTTTGTTGCAAAAATACGGAAAATATAACAATCGGCAAAATCTATGGCACAAAAACAGCCGTAGCTTAATCTTTCTCTTCCTTTATTTGTTCTTTTTTCAGCGTTACGAGCACCTTGTCGATACGCACACCGTCCATGTCGACTATCTCAAACTTAAAGTCGTTCCACTCGGTCTTCTCACCCGACTGCGGTATGTGCTTCATCTGCTCTATGATAAGACCGGCAATGGTGTTATAGTTCTGCTGTGAATTGTCATAAAGGTCCTCACGGTCGAAATATGAAAGGAAATCATAGAACGAGCATTGACCGTCGACAAGCCAGCTCGACGAATCTTCGCGGGCTATTATTTCCGGCTCGTTGTTCACCTCGTCAATGGTTCCGACAAGTCCCTCAAGTATGTCTCTTAGAGTTATTACGCCTTGAAAGCTTCCGAACTCGTCGCATATAAAGGCTTGGGTAAGGCGTTTCTCCTTCATCTGTTCAAGTGCCTTATACACGCTCATGTTCTCATAAAAATAAGCCGCAGGGCGCATTATATCTTTAAGATTAAGAGTATTGCTGTCGAGACGGAATATAAGATCCTTGAGCGAAACCACGCCCACGATGTTTTCAAGACTGTGGTCTATCACGGGATACGACTCGTAAAGGTCGTCGTTGAGCACTTGTCTTATCTCGTCCTTTGTCATATTCACGTCGAGAGTCACCACTTCCGAACGGTGAGTCATAAGCGAATTAACCTTCAGGTCGCCAAGCATGAACACGCGCTCAACGATGTCCTGCTCAACTTCCTGCACCTCGCCGTCTTCCTTGCCTTCCTGTACAATCGACTTTATGTCTTCCTCAGTAACCTTGCTCTCCGCATTCTTCACGCCAAGCAGATTGACAATGGCCTCGGTGCTCTTTGACAACACCCATACAAACGGACTGGCTATGAGCGACAGCACATACATTGGGCGCGATATTGTCTTCGACACGCGCTCGGCAACGCTCATGCCTATACGCTTAGGAACAAGCTCGCCAAGAATAATTGTCAGATATGTAACTACGACAACTATTATTGTCTGTGCCACGGGATAAGCCCATGATGCAGACATACCCGCATGCTCGAGCACTCCGGCAAACTTGCCGGATATGGCTGAACCTGAATAAATACCTGTGAGAATGCCGATAAGCGTGATGCCTATCTGTACGGTTGATAAAAACCTGTCGGGGTCGTTGGCAAGCTTCAAGGCCGTCTTTGCGCCCTTGCTACCCTTCTTCTCGTCGTTTGTTAATGTTACTTTTCTCGCTGATATAACTGCTATCTCGGACATTGAAAATATTCCGTTGAATAAAATCAATAGCAGAATAATAATAATTTCTTCCATTAATGGTTTAAAACGTATTGTTTCCGTTGCAAAGATAATGCATGTAAAGTTAATTTCAAAATAAATAGGCACATTTTATTTAAATTGAAATACATTATGTGAAGAAAGAGTAATAAGTGAAGAAACAAAGTTCGATACGTGTCAATTCAATTGTTGCATTGCGACAAAATGTTGTACAGATGTAAACCGGCACAACATTTTAATTAGCCATGTAAATGAATATGTAGCCACAAGACTAACGTGCCGGCTGATTAGTCTTATGACTACATATCTGGCTGCACAGGAATCTTTTCAACAATAACGGTTTCCAAAGAACAAGCCAGGATATTTACACAAGGCAGATGCTCCAACAATACAGGGGAGTCCAGACTGACAGGTGAAAGTATAACTACATCGCCAAAACCAATACCATGGTCAGTACTTGCGCAATTGTATTCATCATTACCGGTATGCTTAGGCATATTCTATGATAGTCTTTGAACTCAGTGATATTTTGGGCAGTGATGTGCTCAACGTCAAATAACACTCCATCTTCTTCAAAGGATACGAAACATATTTCCTTGAATGCTGCTATAATTGAAGTTCCTTCATTGCTATATTGTTACAAACAAAAAATTAATATCCAAAGTAGGACCTGCGACAAACCGTTCATATGCCAAAATGGTGACATCAGGAAAGAGATTCTTGCCAGCTAGCAATCATTTGTAGGTATCAATGTCGTTCGCTTGTTTGGCGACAAGGCAAATATGCTCGTGAAAAATATGAATATGATGCACGATGCAATAGCATAGTGACGATAAACAAAAGGGAAAAGGAAATAGGACCGGCAGAGGTTACCTGTTAGTCCTATTTGCTGTCAGAATATGTCTGACACTTGTTCAATTTCGTGGAAGTACGGTTTCTCGAACAACTCTTCAACGTCGAGGTTCTGATTTATTGAGTCAAGGCATAAGAACTGCCGTTTCTTACCATCTTCATCCAGCTCTGCATAGACGAAGTTGTCGGTATGAGTCAGCGCACTGATACCGGGAATTGTTTCGTTGCCATCCTCATCATACTTGTCCAACTTAAAGATAGCGTTGTCGCCTTTGAAGAGTATTGCAGTATTGGTTACTGCAACATCTATAACATCAAAAGCTATTGCATATTGTGCTTGACAGTCTTCGTCTTCAAAATCACCGGCAGCACCTTCGTGATCAAGATACATGGTGTAGTAGTTCAATGCATCTTGTTTCTTGACAGCCTTGATGACAAGTGGTTTTTCGCTAACAGGCGACTCAATTGTGAACGTCAGTTCCCTCACTGTGTGCCTATCATTCTCATACTCGATATCAGTACAGTCAAAAGATATGGAATCTTCTGGCTGTTCTCGTTTGAGCATATTGTGCCAGTTGGCTGATGGACGCATGATGACTGTATAACAGAAATCCTTATAGCCAATATCCTTGAACGTAAGTTGATACTTTGTGAAGCGTATTTTCTTCTCTTTGTAATCTATTTCATTGCGATAGAGGTAATAAGCATCTATATTGAGTGGTACGAACTCCCACACAATGTTGTCAGCCTCATCTTCACATCGCCATAATCTTGGCAGTTCAAAGTCCATAGGCACAATCTCTTTGCTGTATTGTCTGAGTTTTGCAGGAATTTCCAATGCGAATATTCTATTTAGCACATCATTGGTGATATAAATTAGAAGTAGTCTGTTAAGATATTTATCCCCCTCCTGCTCTTCCTCTATGAGCTTGCGCATTTCTTTAAGACATAGCATCTCCTTATACTTGGTGCTGGCACCGGCCTGGTGTGACTGTGCAATCTCCAACAATATGTCATACGCCTTTTTGAAATCATCGATAATATCGGTTACATCCTGACTGCTCTTGTTTTTGAAAGTTGGTATCAAACCATAAGTCATAAGGATTATGATGCCAATGTCCATTTCATCATCCTTGTTATAAGCGTCATATCGCTCACATAGGATGATGTCCTTTAGGTGTTGAGCTCCATCGTTAGGAGTCTCACCTTTGTAAAGGTAGTTCAGCAGATATGGTATGAAGCGTTTATTGGTTTCATGGCTAGTATTCTCAATGTATTTCTTGAAGAATTTGGATGTGGTCTCATATTGACAAAGTAGCCATGCAAGACTCACCTTTCCTTGGGTGTATTCCTTGCATTCTTCAGAGAACTTGCTGAAGAATGCTTCACAAGCAAAGGGCTTCTGTCGACTAAAGTGGTTTCCCTTCAATGACAAGCCAACTTTATTGCCAAGTTCCTTCTCCGTGGAGTAGAACAAGCGGAGACGTAGAATCGTATTTAGTCTTTCTTTATCTGTCATATAGTATACCTTGATAAACGTAAAAGAGAGTTTTTATTGTGATTTTGTAGAGATGGATATCAATGCTGCCGAATCATACGAAAAACACCATCGTATCGTGTATTATATTACACGTTGGTTTGATTACCTTTTTCTATCTAGAGAATGGCTTTGTCATTATTTGCAAATGTAGCAAATTTGCAGCATAAAAATAAACAAAAACGAATAAGAAATATGGAAAATCTCAAATTTGATGTCGATTATGACAAATTTAAGGACAACAACAATGGCGCCATCGTAGCCATCATCCTAGCAGGCATAACAGCAATCGGAACTTTGTGTAAGTATGGCATTGATGCAATAGGCAACAAGGCAGCAATCTAAATGACAATCTGATATGCACATTAGTTACATGCCACAATGCCTTAAATACGCGCATAGTCCAATCTGTATGCCGTGTTGGATGACCAATCCTTTGCATATTCTTGAAAAGGAGAACGGAGTGTTGGTCATTCACACTCCAAAAGATTTACCAGAGGATATTGGGGCTGCCATTATCAACGAGATAGCCGTATTCGGACGGATGAAGACTGTGCTTTATAGCTTGACGGAAGACAGCGTGGCGGTTATTAAGAAGCTTATGGAGCAGCTTGGTGAAGTTGAAAATCTGCTGAAAACGGATTTACGCTTTTCAAAAGACTGTAAACGCATGACAGATGCTGTCAAGGCTCTGGAGAAGGCTCCTTTATTTATATATGATAAAGAGATGGCTGCTTCAGAATTGGTAAATAACGCAAAACAGTTACTTGAAAATGTGGATAATCCAAGAACCCGGTATAAATTTATCATCATTGACGACCTAACTGCTATTAGGGGTATAGGGCTTAATCAGGGTGTTGACAAGACGGTTGCAGAAGTGTTTGTCAAAGAACTTGCTACGCTGGCAAAACAGAGTGGTATTTCAATCATACTGATGAGCCATACACCCTTAAATGATATGTTTCCAATCAATTCCTTACGTCCTGTCTACGTAACAATAGGGGAAAAGGAATTTATTTTACTAACATTATTGAGTGAGTAACTATGAATAAAAAACGTGGATGTCTATGGCTATTGTATGCCTGGATAACCTTTAATGATTAAAATATGGCAGAAAATAAGGGATGCGGATTCAACTGGGGATGCTTTCTTTGGGAAACCATATTCAACGGCATCATATTACTTGGAGTTATCATCTGGCAAGCAGATAAGTACGGAAGTGTAACAAAAGCATACCATCATTGGGCTGATGACAGCTGGTGGTTTGCTCCTATATTCTGGATATACATGGTAATCTTGGGAGCGGTTGTAGGATTTTTTCTATTAATGGTCTGCATGATGATTTATGATTCCAGAAAGAACAAGATTAAACAATTATTCAAACGAAATAAGTAAAATGGTTAAAGGTACAATACCTTTTAAGTGTAGTGAGTGTGGAAAACGCTTTATGGCTTTGTTTTTTGCAGAATGTAAAGTATGAGCCTGGGGGAACGTTTGACAAAGAGCCATTTTCCTCATTTACTTTTAAGAAAAAATGATGATTTCATAAAGATTAAGAGTGGATATGATTATGGCGGGCAAGAAGAAAATATAAAAGCATATTACAAAGAGGCAGTTCGTGTCTCAGTCAATCATTGAAAAGGTGAACAACCCAATGAGACATAAAAACTTGAAATTTTATATAATCATAAGAAGCATTTCCTCGGTAAAAACTTAGGACAAAATATTTTTTCAATCTGGAAAACCGAAAGATAACGAGTGTTAATTATTTGTGATATTAATGCAATATAATTAACATTTGTTTGCTTATAAGGGTGCTTAACGAGGCAAAAAGCATTGATTTTTAGGTGTAAAAGCATGGTTTTCGAGTGATTAAAGGACATGTTTGACAGCGTAACTCGGCCACTTTCGCATAGTAAACGGCCGAGTAATATTTTTTAACTGTTGCCGTTTCTATTTGAATATTGTATAACGCGCTGACTGACAATGATTTAATAAAACAGCTCGTTTTTTATCATTTTTCGAGTAAAATCACGAATACTTAACGGGCATCAATGTTTTGGGAGCGTTAAGCAGACAGATATAGTCTGAAATATTTACAATAAAACAAATGTGCCGCAGGAAACATTATCCTACGGCACATATTAATAATAATGATGGATAAAAATGAATGTTGAATTCTACATCATGAATTTAAGCAATATAATTTATTCGCAATTATCTCAATCAGAGTAAACTGCATTTACAATGTCGCAGTTAAAGCATTATCATTCAACTGATGCTTATCCAAAGTTTTCACTAATATGCAGACAGCATTAAATAGTCTTACTTGATAAAATGGAAGCGAATTAAATTTTTAACTCGTAACTTTTCGTTCCTCAACCAAACTTACTTCTTCAGCGTAAAGTCGAAACGAAGGCCGCCTGTAAGGTTGTTGCTTACCCTTATTGATCCGCCATGCAGCAGTACGGCGTTCTTTACGATGGCAAGACCGAGACCTGTACCGCCCATCTTGCGGCTGCGGCCCTTGTCAACACGATAAAAGCGCTCAAACAGACGGGCGAGATGCTCGTGAGGAACACCTACACCATTGTCGCTGAAAGCAAAGCGCCAGAAGTCGCCGTCGCTGACAGCCGTGAGAGTTATCGTGGTTCCTTCGCCGGCATAGGCTATGGCGTTGTCGGTGAGATTGCGGAACACGCTGTAAAGCAGTGAGTGATTGCCCTTAACCTTTATGCCGTCGGGCAGCATGTTGTTGAATGTCATCTTGCGTTCAGCCAGCTGCAGTGCAGTTTCCTTGGTTATGTTTGCCACCATCGTGCTTACATCCACAACATCAAAGTCTACCATGTCTGAGGCGTCATCGAGCCTGTTGAGCGTTGATATGTCCTGAAGCAGCGAAGTAAGACGCTGCGACTGAGCATAGCAGCGCTGAAGAAACTGCTCCTTGGTGGCATCGTTGATATTAGGATTGTCGAGTATTGTTTCAAGATAGCCCTGAATGCTTGCCACGGGAGTTTTCAGTTCGTGAGCTATGTTCTGTGTGAGCTGGCGCTTCAGCACGTTCTGCTCCTCTTTGGTTTTCTGCAGCCGCTTGTAAATCTTGATTATTCTCTCGGCTATCTCGCCAAGCTCGTCGCCCGGAAACTCCACAAGGTCTTCAGTGTCAAGACTCTCATTGTGGTCGGCACGACTGGCAAAGAGGCGCAGTTTGGTGATGTTGTCGCCCAGACGACTCACAAAACGGTAGAGAATAAGCACAAGCACAAGCATGGCAACAAGCGAGAACCACAGATAATGCTGGTCGGCATGAAGCGTCTTGGCAAGACTGTTGTCATAAGGCAATGCGCTGCGCACGATGAGAGAACACTGAGGTGAATAAGTGGCAGAATAGAAATAATCCTGATTCAGAGTGCTGCTAATACGGCTGAAGTCGTAGCCGCTGCCGTCTTTGAGCGCCTCTCTGACTTCCATGCGCGAAAGATGGTTGCCCATCTTATTGTAGTTTTTATAAACGTTGTCGTAGATTACCTTGCCGTTGCGGTTGATAAGCGTAACGCGCAGACCGTGGATATAATGGTTTGCCACATAGCGGTCGAGTGCCTTGTCCGACTTGCTGTCAAGATAGCCCATCGACTCTATCATACGCTCGTTATAATCCTGAAGGCGCGTGTTGAGCGTGCTGATTTTATACTCACGCTCACGGGCGTGCTGAAAGATGATGAAGGCCACCGCGAAGACCACAAATACGGACAGCACGCTGACATAAAGGCGCGTGCCCACTGACGTTCTGCACATTTTCATTTAGGTTGGTTTATTTATGTTATTAGTGAAGACGCATCAGGCATCGAAATAATATCCGAAGCCGAGACGCGTTACAATGCACTTTGAGAAGCGCCCTATCTTCTTGCGGAGGCGCGTTATGTTTACGTCGACAGTGCGGTCGAGCACAAGCACATCCTTAGGCCAGATGCGGTCGATAAGCTCCTGACGGGAGAACACGCGGCCCTTCTCGTCGAGCAGCAGGTGAAGAATCTCAAACTCTGTCTTGGTGAACGGTATGTCCTCGCCGTCAATGCTTACGGTCTTTTTGTCGAGGTTAAGCTCAAGTCCCTGATAACTTATCACGTTCGACTGCGGCACTCCGTTGTGCTCTGCCGTGCGGCGCAGCACCGCGCGCACCCTTACAAGCACCTCACGTATTGAGAATGGCTTCGAGATATAATCGTCGGCACCGAGATTAAAGCCGGTAACGGTGTCGTTTTCAGTATCACGGGCCGTAAGGAATATTATAGGTATGTCTTTTGTGGCAGGTTCAGCCTTGAGTTTCTTTGCCAGTGCAAAGCCCGACATGCCGCCCATCATCACGTCAAGCAGCAACAGATTAAAACTCTCGATGTTCATCTCGAGAGCCTCTTCGGCCGAACTTGCCGTCTCAACGGTATATCCGTCGGTCTCAAGGTTAAACTTCAAAATCTCACAAAGGTCTTGTTCGTCGTCAACTACCAGTATTCGATAATTATTATCCATAAGTCATTCTGTTTTTTAATAACCGGTGCAAAAGTAGCGATAAGTATATTCATATTTGTTACAGACGTGTTACAATGCCGTTACAACGCAACGGCAGTCTGCCGACGATGGACAGGCCACGGCTCAATGAGCATTATCATGCCTGCGTATCGTCGTCGGAAGATATATCGGGCAGCGGGCGGCGCGGATTTTCCTTTGCGCCCATCTCAACGAGCTTGCGCGCCGACACGATGAAACTCTGGTTGCCCTTTATAGCCTTGCGCGCATCATCAAACGATTTCTGAGCGGTTTCGATGTTCTTGCCAATCTTCTCGAAACGTTCAACAAACAATCCGACGCGCTCAATGAGCGTATCGGCAAGTCCGAACACGAGTTCCTGGTTGTCGGCCTGACGCTGCTGTGTCCACGCAATCTGCAGAAGGCGCAGCAACGAAAAGAGATTCTGCTCACCGGTAATGACAACCTTGCGCTCAAAGGCATAGTTCCAAAGCGACGGATCGGCAGACACCGCCAACTGCATGGCTGCCTCCTGCGGAACGAACATGATGACAAAGTCGAGAGTGGTGCCGCCTTCCATGGAATATTTGGCGTAGTTCTTGGCAGACAACTCGTCTACATGGCGGCGCACGCTCTTAACGTGTTCATCGAGAGCCTTGCGGCGCTCGTCGTCGGTTTCGGCGTTAACATAATTGATAAATGCCGTAAGCGACGCCTTAGAGTCGATTATCACGTCTTTATGGTCGGGATAATGCAGCACCACGTCGGGGCGCATCATGTCGTTAGAGTCGTCGTTGCGTATCACGTTGCCTTTGGCGTCGCGCATGGTGTACTGCACGTCATACTCAACACCCTTTGTAAATCCGAACTTGTCGAGAAGGTCGTTGAGCTTCATCTCTCCGAAATCTCCCTGAATCTTTGGGCCTGTCTGAAGCGCACGCGACAGCTTTTCGGCCTCAGCGCCGAGCGATGCCGTTGTGGCATGCATCTGTCTTATCTGTTCACCGAGCGAAGCCGTGCTGCGTGTGAACGACTCGCGATTGTCGTCCATCGACTTTTTCATCTCTGTCATTACGGCTTTCAGCGGAGCTATTATCGAGTCCATCTGACTGCGGTTGCTCTTGTCCAGTTCATCAGCCCGCTGCTTCAGAAGTTTCTCTGTTGTTGTGCGCAGCTGTTCCTGCAAGAGCTCCAATCTCTCATTAAACTGTTTCTCCATAAGCTGCTCTCGCTCCGCCCTTTCTTCAGCGTGCTTGCGCTCGGCATCGGCCGTAAGCCGGTCGTACTGACGGCGCAAGTCGGCAATACGCCGCTCCGCCTCGTCACGCACATCGCTCAACTGCGAGCGCAACATGTCGGCCTCGCGACGGCTTGCGGCGGCATCACCAGCCATCTGAGCCGTCTGTGCCGCCTGCTGCTTAACCTTGTTTTGAAGAAGAATAAAAAACACTACCGAAGCAACAAGCACTCCTGCAATAAATATTAATACCGAAGTCATTTATTTTCTTTTTCTCTTATTTTAAATTATACATATCTAATCTTACAGCAACAAACGATATTCAACGCGAAGCAATACCCAACACCGTCTTAACGCGCAATGTCAGAAATCACAATCAGATGAACATCATAATCATGAAATTCATTTTTCATTTATCCGCATCTATTTTATCGTACCGTATAACGATACGTTTTGTCCTCAAAGGACTTATAGATATTTATCCATTCATCTATTGAGACAGGACTATCTTCATAATAATAATTTAATATCGTTTCTATTTTTTTACGATAGTCATGTCCCTTAAGTTCTAAGTTTTTACGGACATTTGGTATAGGTTCAATTTCATGTTCATGTTTATGTTCAATCAGATGCGGAAAGTTTGTTGTTTCGTTAAATGCGTCAAAGCTGTCGAACAAAGCCCATTCAACTTTATGCGGACCGTCAAGATTATACTTACAAGCATCTGACGGGGCCTTGTCGGCAGGAAAAATAGCCCTAATCAACACACCACCGAAAAACGCATCTTCACGAAGAATAGGCTGAAAAAGCCCATAATCATTACTCTTTACATCAACACTACTTTCAAAAGAAATGTCTATGCCGCTTGGATGAAAGAACCATTGTCCTGCCTTACATATCCTCGGATATGTTACGATGTCCCGATGATTATTTTCATACAGATAAAATTCTATGTCTTTTATATAAAAGATTTTTTCACCTTTACATATGGCGACTTTATTCAAAAGTATTTTTGCAATTTTATCAAAAGTCTTTTGATAACCATTTTGAAGGATTTCATTCCTCAAAGAATCTTTGGTTAATTTTGATCTCAAATCGTGCAAAACATCTTTTTCCATTATTGATAAATCTTTATGTGCAACAATTAAATTTATATGTCATCCTTCTGTCTGCGTCTTGGGCCAGTTAACGAGATAGAGTTTCTCTGTGGCACGCGTGAAGGCTGTATATAGCCAATGGATATAGTCGGGCGAGAGCATGTCGTCGGTCATGTAGCCCTGGTCAACATATATGTGCGCCCATTGTCCGCCCTGTGCCTTATGACATGTAACGGCATAGGCATATTTTATCTGCAAGGCATTGTAACAAGGGTCTTGCCTTACCTTTTTCAGGCGGTCGGCTTTAAGCGGAACATCCTGATAGTCTTCCATAACTCCATTAAAAAGCCGTTCGCTCTGTTCGTGCGTAAGAGCCGGAGCCTCAGCCATAAGACTGTCGGTTACGGCTGTTACCATTATTTCATAATTGTCGTAATCGGGGAACTGAAGCCACACGTCGGCAAAATGAAGACCATAAAACTCGCGCAGGTTTCTAACCCTTACCACCATGGCCCTGTCGCCGTTGGCAATAAACGGCAGCGCACGGTTCTCAGCCTTAGCGGCAGAAGCGTTATCCTTGTTGTTTTCTTCGAGAGCCTTTTCCTCTGCGGCAACCTTCTCTGTCCAATAGTAGTTGTTTCTCACCACCATAAGCATATCGCCCGTTGTCAGCTCTTCCTCACGGCCCAACACCATGCCGCGTATGCCGGCGTTATAGGCATTGGCGCGCTTGTTGCTGCGCGTTATTACTATGGTCTCGTCTATGCCAACCTCAGAGTAGCTGCTGTTAAGTTGCTCAATGAGTTCGCCGCCCGGCACCATGCGGATGTCGGCAAAGCCCGAAAAAGTTATTTTAGGAAGACGCGTAACCTCATCATGGGTTATCATGCTTCTTATTATCGTGGCATTGTAAAGTATGCCAGAGCCCGAAGCCTGTCGCAAAATCTCGTTAAGGTCGCAGTGATAAACCTTAAGACCGTAGCCCGCCATAAAGTCGGGCATAAGCGCAGGCGACTCTTCCTCACCCACCGGAGGCAGCTGTGCCATGTCGCCGATAATCATCATGCGGCAGTTGTGGCCTCCATACACGAAGCTCACCATATCGTCGAGCAGACAGCCCGTGCCGAAGACAGCACACTCGGCTCCCCCGCCGTTGGCTATCATCGAGGCCTCATCCACAATGAAGAGCGTGTCGTGATACATATTGTCGTTAAGACTGAAGCCTGTCGACTCGCCCGCAAATGTCTTCTGACGATATATGCGCCGATGAATGGTGAAGGCAGGACGCCCGGCGTTGACCGAAAACACTTTGGCGGCACGCCCCGTAGGGGCAAGCAGTATGACTTTATGGCGCAACTTGACGAGCGTCTTTACGATGGCAGCGGCAAGAGAAGTCTTGCCCGTACCTGCCGAACCGCGCATAATCATCACCGAATTAGCGTCGCGGTCGAGCATGAAACGGCTGAACACGGCCGTTGCCTCTGCCTGGTCGGCAGTGGGCACAAAGCCGAAAGTCTGTATTATCTGAGTTGCCAGTTCTTCAACAATCATCAGTTTTTATGCCAAAGGTTTGATTTTACGAATTATTTAGTGTAATTTTGCAAATGCACAGAATGTGCAAGCATAATGCAAACTTACATAAAATAATTGATATTTTATGCCATGTGAGCTAAGAAAATATTATTCTTAAAGCTCACCGGCCATAAAAAAAGTCAATAGAGCAATGATTAAAATCAGCAATAATCACATTCTGGCACTCATTGCCGCAGTGCTGGCCGTAACGTGCGTGATGAGCGTCTGCTCGCCCATAAGGTTTGAGCGGCAGCAGGCCGGACGCGAACAGGCTGTGAAAGAGCGCCTCATAAAGATAAGGTATGCCGAAGAAAAATACCGCAAGGCAAACGGAGTTTACAGCGGAAGTTTCGACATACTGGTGAAAGAAGGCTATCTGGCCGACTCGCTGCAGTATATACCATACTCGGAGAAAAAGAAATTCGACCTGACGGCAACAACGCAGATAGGCAAGTCGGGCAGACAGATACCGATGATGGAATGTGGAGCGATGTATAACGACTATCTGTCGGGACTCGACGAAAACAGCATAGCCAACCTCATTGAGGAGGCAAACAACGCCGGAAGATACCCCGGACTAAAAATTGGAGATATAACCACACCTAATGACAATGCAGGAAACTGGGAATAACATAATAACAAAGAAACCGAGGCTTACCATACGCATAGGAAAGCACTCGCTGTCGTTCTCTGCACTGAGCGCAGAAGCTGCTGAAGGAATAACGTTTGAACCTTACACCGTAAGAAGCGGCATATCCATGGCGGCAAATCTCAGAGAGGCATTCAAAGAGATTGACATTCTGCACAGCGGATGGCAAAGGGCAATGGTGCTGCTCGATTCGCCCGTGATAATGATTCCTATCGACGAATTTAACGAGAACCAGAAAGATATGCTCTATCACTATGCCATCACCGGACATGAGGGCGAAGTGGTTATGTCGAGCGTGCTGCCGTCGCTTAATGCCGTGGCTGTGTATTCGATAAACAAAGACCTCAAACTGGTTATCGACGACCACTTCAGCGACGTAAGGTTTGCGCACGTTTGCGAATCGGTGTGGAATCATCTTTACCGCCGCAGTTTCACGGGTATAAGGCAGAAACTTTATGCGTATTTTCACGACAAGAAACTTGATGTGTTCAGCTTTCAGCAAAACAGGTTTAAGTTTACAAACAGCTTTGACACCGACCTTGCTCCGGATGCCGTCTATTTTATCCTCAATGTATGGAAACAGCTCTCATTTGACAATAAGCGCGACGAGCTGCATCTTGTAGGCGAACTGCCCGACAGGGACACGCTGACGAAAGAACTGCACACGTTTATCCAAAACGTATATGTCATCAATCCGAAGGCTGAATTTAACCGTGCCCCGATAACGGCAATAAAGAACATTCCTTACGACCTGATAACCAACTTCGTAAAGAGTGTTTAGGATTACGGCAAGCCTCAACCGAAAAAATACAATAACATTAGGATTAAACTGAAATGAGAATAATTACAGGAATATATAAAGGACGCCACTTTGACATACCGCGCACGTTTAAGGCAAGACCGACAACCGACTTTGCCAAGGAGAACATATTCAACGTGCTTAACGGATATATCGACCTTGAAGGAGCCACGGCGCTCGACCTGTTTTCAGGCACGGGCAGCATATCGCTCGAAATGCTGTCGAGAGGATGTCAAAGCGTGATAAGCGTTGAAGCCGACCGCGACCATCACGCCTTCATAAAGCAATGCCTTAAAAAGCTGGGAACAGACAAATGTATCGCCCTGCGCGGCGACGTGTTCCGCTTCATAAAGAGCTGTCACCAGCAGTTCGACTTCATCTTTGCCGATCCTCCCTACGCTCTGCCCGAACTGCCCACTTTGCCCAAACTCATACTTGAACGCGGACTGCTGAAGCCCGACGGCATATTTGTGTTTGAACACGGAAAGAACAACAGCTTTGAGGATGTGCCCGGATTTATAGAGCACCGCTCTTACGGCAGCGTCAACTTCAGCCTATTCTCTAACAGAGAATCGAAAGGCGAGGACGAGTAACCGCTGTTCGGCCTAAGCCTGTTATTATTTGCATTTCTGTTGAAAGTAATACACGACTGCCATGGGTTGAAAAGGTGGCGGATTATAATTGCTAATCCAAAAGCGATTACGGCTGAAGCCAATAATAAAACACTATAAATACAATACAAAAGACGGCAAACTGCATTGCAAAAGGCATGCTTTTGCATCCTAAAACATGGCCTTTTACAAGACCAAAGCATAGCTTTCGGGTGGATAAGTTATTCTATTAATACGTAATACAGCAAAAAAAGTTTTATTAAAAACTCGTCACTCATCACAAAGCCGTTTAATCAACTAATAATCAAGACGTTACAGTGTGACGAGTTTAATTTGCTACTCATCACATTAAGGTCAGCAAAATCAGGAAAATGGAATAAAGCAATAGCGTGATGAGTTAGATCTGCAACTCATCACGCCATAACGCATTGTGTTTCAACACCTTACATGCGAATGTGATGAGTGACGAGTTTTTAAGAAAAATTTTTTTAGATTACATTTGGCAAAACAAGTGGCAACAAAAACATTTACTCAAAATCAGTCATTAGACCATAGATAGTTTTATCATCTTGTGTATTTATTCTTTCAGCCACATCATTATTTTTCTTTGTTGTCTTGCCGTCTGCTCTTTATTAACTCAACGCTCAATATAGTAATAAAGGCATACCACGATGCAATTTTTATTAAGACAGACATAAGACCATTACAAATTAAATGGCAAAATGGATATACTTATAAAAAATTGTTGATTACATCAGCGGCGAGAATACGCGCATCAGCGACTCCAGCAGGCGATGGGGCAACGACAGGCGACGGGTGCTCATGTAATCTTCATAGTCAATGCAGTCTTTCATGTCGTCCATGAAAATCGACTTGATGCGCAGGGCCATGTCGTTGTCATAAATAAATGCGTTGACTTCAAAATTGTTGTCAAAGCTGCGGAAATCAATGTTTGTCGACCCGCAGGTTGACAGGCTGTCGTCACTGACCAGCAACTTTGAATGATTGAAACCGGGCTTATACAGATAAACCTTAACACCGGCATCGACACTCTCCTGAATATAAGAGCGGCTTGCCCACTCGACAAACTTTGCATCAGAATGAAGCGGCACCATCAGTCTTACGTCTACTCCGGCAAGCGCGGCTGTGCGCATGGCGAAGAGCACCGGCTCGGTAGGCAGGAAGTAAGGCGTTTCCATATAGACATATTTCTTCGCCTCAAGCAATATGCGCACATATCCCTGCATCATCTCAGGCCACGGACTGATAGGACTGCTCGTAACTATCTGCATTATGCAGTTGTTGGGTTTTACATCGTCGTGAGCAGGATAATAGCAGCGGTTGCTTATGAGCGTGCGGTCGACAAAATACCAGTCGACAAGAAAGGCACGCTGTATGCCGTAGACGGCGCCGCCCCTTATGCGCATGTGAGTGTCGCGCCAGGCCTGTCCGTTGCGCCCTTTCACATATCTCAGAGCTATGTTCATGCCGCCGATATAGCCCACCTTGCCGTCAATTACGCACAGCTTGCGGTGATTGCGGTAGTTGACCTTGCTGGTAAACGCAGGAAACTTTACGGGCATGAAGGCATGTACGTCGATGCCTGCGTTGCGCATACGTTCAAAAAAGGCATTGGGAACATTCCAACAACCCACGTCGTCATATATGAAACGAACCTCAACCCCCTCTTTAGCCTTGTCGATAAGCGCATCTGAAACAAGATAGCCAAGAGGGTCGTCGCATATAATATAAGATTCAAGATGTATGTGATGACGGGCTTTGGCTATGTCGCGCAGCAAGGCGTGAAAGAAACCATAGCCGTCGGTATATATGTCGGTTTCGTTACTTTTAAACGGCAACGCCCAGTTCTGACTGGTAAACAGCTTTATCAGCACACTGTGTTCATCAGGCAGCACAAGGTTTTGCTGCTCGGCAAATCCGAGCATAGAGCGCTTGGTCAGCTGGTCCATGCTCTGCTGGCTTATGAGTTTCTCCTTGCGTGTGTTCTGTCCAAAGAAGAAATAGAGGATTATACCTATAACAGGAAAGAACACAAGCACGAGTATCCACGCCATTGTCTTAGACGGCTGACGGTTGTCCATCAGCACGGCTATCATCGCTGCCAATACAAAGAAGGCATAAATCAAGAAGAAAATCCAATGTACATAAATCATACAATATGCCCTTTTTAGTTAACTTCTTCTAACTGCGACGGTTATGCCAAAGGCTGATACGCAGCCTATGACAAACTTAGCATGCACGCTGAAGCATATGGTTCAGCAGCATCCTAATCACACTATTATCTCGCTGCCAAGTTCCTTGGCTATCGAGTTACGTATAGCCTGCATGTCCTTGTATTCGGACATCAGTTTCATCATTTTTTCAGTATCGCCGGCCGACTGTGTTATCTCACGCTTCAGGTCTTCCATTTTCTGCTCAACATAATCCATGCGGAAGTCAAGTATAAGATGAACAACCTGATTGCGCAGGGTATCTTCGTCCTTCTTTACCTGCAGACTCTGGCTGAGCTGAAAATGATCTATCACCATATCTGTCGCCACACGGCTTATCTCAATGTCGGGATGATGGGTGAAATAAGTCTCCGAGTTGAACCCTTCGTCGCCATTATGCTCAACGGCCTCCTGCAATATGCGGTTATACAGTTCATTGCGGAACTTAAGTCCGTCGGCACCAAGGTCATAACTGATATACTGCGACACGCTTAGGTCTATCTTTCCGCCGTCCTCGGTCTCCACATCTTTATATAATACATCACCTCCATGGCGCACCACCATCTGGGCGAGCATATATTCCACCTTCGACTCCACGTCGGGCTTCTCCTCTATGCTCACGGGTGCCGGTTCGGCAGCGGCTCTTGCCTCCTCGCGCTTTGCTTCCTTGCGCTGTTCCTCTATCTCGCCCTGAATAAACTTGTTGACGGTATTAACGAGCGTAGCTTCATTAATGCCGAGACGATGCGAACATTCGCTCATATATGTGGCGCGCGTTATCTGGTCCTGTATTACCGACACACTCTTAATGATGCTGCTTATTGCCTGCGAGCGCTTTATCGGGTCGGTTACGCCTTTAAGCAGAAGATTTGTCTTAAACTCGATGAAGTCGGTCTGATGACTCTCTATATAATCGCGAAACTCCTGAGCCGTATGTTTTCTTGCAAAGCTGTCAGGGTCGTCGCCGTCAGGAAGCAACAGCACCTTAACGTTCATTCCTTCTGCCAACAACATGTCAATGCCTCGTATAGACGCATGAATGCCTGCGGAGTCGCCGTCGTAAAGCACGGTGATGTTAGTCGTAAAACGGCGTATAAGCCTTATCTGTCCCGTGGTGAGCGACGTGCCCGACGATGCCACAACGTTCTCGACACCGCTCTGATGCATTGAGGTAACGTCGATGTATCCCTCAACAAGATAGCAGCGGTCGTTGCGCGTTATGGCCTGCTTGGCCTGATATATGCCGTAAAGCTCGTTACTCTTGTGATATATCATCGACTCAGGCGAATTGACATACTTTGCCACATTCTTGTCATTGGTAAGTATACGCCCTCCGAACGCCACCACACGACCTGTTATTGTGTGTACAGGAAAGATTACACGGCCATAATATCTGTCTAAAAGCTGTCCGTTATCCTTGCGGTAACACAGTCCGGTTTCTATAAGAAACTTCTCCTTAAACCCTTTTGCAAGGGCAGCATTGGCCAAGGCATCGCGCTGAGGCAATGCATAACCGAGCTGAAACTTATGGATGGTGTCGTCGCGAAATCCGCGCGAACGGAAATACTGCATGCCTATGGCCTGTCCGTCCCTTGTGTTCATCAGGTTATCCTGAAAATATTTCATAGCCCATTCGTTCACAATGAACAGACTCTCACGCTCACTTGCCTCACGTTTCTCGTCATCCGACAGTTCACGCTCCTGTATCTCTATGTGATATTTCTTGGCAAGCCACCTCAGTGCCTCGGGATATGTCATCTGCTCATGCTCCATGATGAAGCCTACGGCATTGCCGCCCTTGCCACACGAAAAACAGTGACAGTAGCCTTTAGCAGGCGACACAACGAACGAAGGTGTCTTCTCGTTGTGAAAAGGGCACAGTCCCTTATAGTTTACGCCGGCCTTGCGGAGCGAAACAAACTCTGACACCACGTCAACAATGTTGGCGGCATCCATTATCTTGTCTATCGTTGCCTTGTCTATCATAATGAGTTGCTACGGCCTGACCATGTCTTACCTGCCACATTATAACGGGGCAAGACTGCAGCCGAACTAATGCAAAATTAAATATAAATAGTGAGATAAACAAGATGGCCGCCCGTTTTTTGCATAACATGCACATTTATTTGACTTTTCATACCACGGCATTTTATTTCTTAATATAGCAGTAGGAAAACATAATTTAAAATCAATATGTAAGTAAAACACGGCTTAAAATCACAATAACAAGCCGAATCTGATGACAACATGATATATTCAGACATTCAAAACAGTAAAAATTCATAAAACAGCATAACTCCGAAGTCATGAATTTGCAAAAAAAACGGAATTATGCGAAACATTAGTTATTTAATGGCCTTTATTTTACTTATTCATCGATATTTTAAGTAAATTTGCACCCGAAATGGTCAAAAAGGCCACAAAAATCAGATAAGGCGACCTCTATGAAATGTGAAAGAAACGGAAGCCTGACACAGAGAAACAACATTTTTATAAACTAAAAAGGTAAAAGGAATGAAAAAAGTATTTGTAGCATTGTGCATGACAGGACTGGTTGCAGCCGTAACATCATGCAAGACATCTAACAACGCAGCAACATCAACATCAGAACTTAACGGAGAATGGAAAATAACCGAAGTAAACGGTCAAAACATAACAAAGACTAAAAACCCAAATGAGGCTTTTATCGGTTTCGATGTAGCAAAGAAGAGCATGTACGGAAGCACAAGCTGCAACCGTTTCTTCGGTGAGCTTAACGCAGACGCCAACAAGGGCACAATATCTTTCGGCAATGTAGGCAGCACACGTATGATGTGCGAAGACATAAAGACAGAAGAGCAGGTGCTCAAGGCTGTAAACGAAACTAAGTCGTACGAGCTGAAAGGCAGCAAGAAACTCACTCTGAAATCAGCCGACGGAAAAGTGCTGATGACTCTGCAGAAGCGCAACAAATAACAGGCATAAACCTATAAGAGCATTATTATGAAGGTGCTGAAGAAGAAGGCTGACATGGCGCGACAATCGCTCCAAACTGCCTGAAACACAGACCGAAAGCACCTTTAACTACCTAAATACACGGGCGAAAACATACGTTTTTGCCCGTTTTTCTTTGTCAAAAAGCAAAAATAGTGTATTTTTGCAATCTAAGAATTTACATTATAAACTTAATCTATGAATTTGAAAATCATCGTACTTGCAAAACAAGTACCCGACACAAGGAATGTGGGTAAAGATGCGATGACAGCCGAAGGCACTGTTAACCGCGCCGCGCTGCCGGCAATCTTCAACCCTGAAGACCTTAATGCCCTTGAACAGGCACTCAGACTGAAAGAACAGAATCCGGGCTCAACCGTTGGAATCCTCACCATGGGACCTCCGCGCGCAGCCGAAATAATCCGTCAGGGACTCTATCGCGGAGCCGACACAGGATGGTTGCTTACCGACCGTCTGTTTGCCGGAGCCGATACCCTGGCTACTTCTTACGCGCTGGCAACTGCCATTAAAAAGATTGGCGGAGCCGACATCATCATCGGCGGACGCCAGGCTATCGACGGCGATACCGCACAGGTTGGACCTCAGGTTGCTCAGAAACTGGGCTTGGCTCAGGTTACATACGCAGAGGAAATACTGAAGTGCGAAGACGGCAAACTGACAATACGCCGCCACATTGACGGAGGTGTTGAGACTGTCGAGACTCCTATGCCGGTGCTCATCACCGTCAACGGAAGCGCAGCTCCCTGCCGCCCGTGCAACGCAAAACTCGTTATGAAATACAAACACGCCACCGTTCCGCTCGAGCGCACACCTGACATGCCGTATGCCGAGCTTTACGAGACGCGTCCTTATCTTACTCTCAACCAATGGTCTGTGGCCGACGTTGACGGCGACCCGCAGCAGTGCGGACTGGCCGGCTCGCCTACCAAGGTGAAAGCTGTCAAGAACATTGTGTTCCAGGCTAAAGAATGCAAGACGCTGACTTCTGAAGACAGCCAGATTGAAGGTCTTATTAAAGAACTGTTGGACGAAAAGATAATCGGATAAAAAGAATTAACGGAGCCGGCATCCGCCGCCGGCATTACAGAGCCTCAACGGCTGCTGACATTGCGATAACGGCGCTAGCGGAATGACGCAAGCTCCTGATTTTCTTTCAAAATTAAAGCAAGTAAATTATGAATAACGTTTTTGTTTATTGCGAAATAGAGGGTACTGCCGTTGCCGAAGTATCTCAAGAATTACTCACCAAAGGACGCAAGCTGGCCAATCAGCTCGGTGTTGACCTCAACGCCGTTGTGGCCGGTACAGGCATCAAGGGCAAAGTGGAAAGCCAGATACTGCCCTACGGCGTCGACAAGCTGTTCGTATTCGACGCTGAAGGACTGTTCCCCTACACATCAGCACCGCATACATCTATCCTGGTAAATCTGTTTAAGGAAGAGAAACCGCAGATTTGCCTCATGGGAGCAACCGTTATAGGCCGCGACCTCGGTCCGCGCGTATCGTCATCTCTTACAAGCGGACTCACCGCTGACTGTACACAGCTCGAGATTGGCGACTACGACGACAAGAAATCGGGCAAGCACTATGACAACCTGCTCTATCAGATCCGTCCTGCTTTCGGCGGAAACATCGTTGCCACCATCGTAAACCCTGACCACCGTCCACAGATGGCTACAGTGCGCGAGGGTGTTATGAAGCGCGAGATTCTCGACGAGAACTACAAAGGCGAAGTTGTTTATGCCGACGTTGCAAAGTATGTTCCCACAACCGACTATATTGTTAAGGTTATCGACCGCCATGTTGAGAAGGCAAAGAACAACCTCAAAGGCGCGCCTATCGTTGTTGCCGGAGGCTACGGCGTAGGAAGCAAAGAAGGCTTCGACATGCTTTTCAAGCTGGCAAAAGAGCTTCACGGAGAGGTTGGAGCAAGCCGCGCCGCTGTTGACGCAGGCTTTGTTGACCACGACAGACAGATCGGTCAGACCGGTGTAACCGTTCATCCTAAAGTTTACATCGCCTGCGGTATCTCAGGACAGATACAGCACATTGCAGGTATGCAGGACTCAGGTATCATCATTTCGGTTAACAACGATCCCGACGCTCCTATCAACAAGATTGCCGACTACGTGATTGTAGGCAACGTTGAAGACGTGGTTCCGAAACTCATCAAGTACTACAAGCAAAACAGCAAATAATCATATAAACCGGGAGCCGTGACTTATTGCCGATTGCCTGTATGACCTGTATCAAAGGTCTGACAGCATAAGCATAAAAAGCCACAAGCTGCCGAAGCCGCATCACGGCCAAAGCAGCTACACCACTCCCATTTATCCCATAAAAAGAAAAACAACAATGGCAAACTATTATACAGACCATCCTGAGTTTGAGTTTCACCTCAACCATCCTTTAATGAAAAGGATTGTCGAACTGAAGGAGCGCAACTTCGCCGACAAGGATGAATATGCAGACGCACCTGTTGACTATCAGGACGCTTTGGAGAACTATAAAAAAGTGCTTGAGATTACAGGCGACATTGCTGCTAACGTGCTCGAGCCTAACAGTGAGGAAGTAGACCAGGAAGGTCCACACCTCGTTGACGGTCGCATGCACTATGCATCAAAGACTTACGAGAACCTTGACGTTACACGCAAGGCAGGACTTTGGGGCTTGTCTATGCCTCGCCGTTACGGCGGCCTCAACATGCCGGTAACACCTTATTCAATGGCTTCAGAGATTGTTGCCGCAGCCGATGCAGGTTTCCAGAATATATGGAGCCTTCAGGACTGTATCGAGACTCTCTATGAGTTCGGAAGCGAGGAGCAGCGCCAGAAGTATATTCCGCGCGTTTGTGCAGGCGAGACAATGAGTATGGACCTCACCGAGCCTGACGCGGGTTCTGACCTGCAGCGCGTTATGCTCAAGGCTACATACAGCGAGGAAGAGGGCTGCTGGCTGCTTAACGGTGTTAAGCGCTTCATCACCAACGGCGACTCTGACATCCACCTCGTTCTGGCAAGAAGCGAAGCCGGCACACACGACGGCCGCGGACTGTCAATGTTTATCTATGACAAGCGTCAGGGCGGCGTAACAGTGCGCCACATAGAGAACAAACTTGGTATACACGGATCACCTACCTGCGAGCTTGTTTATAAGAACGCCAAGGCTGAACTTTGCGGAAACACACGTCTGGGACTTATCAAATATGTAATGGCACTTATGAACGGCGCACGTCTGGGCATCGCCGCACAGAGCGTTGGCGTAAGCCAGGCTGCCTATAACGAGGCACTTGCATACGCAAAGGAGCGCAAGCAGTTTGACAAGGCCATCATAAACTTCCCTGCCGTTTACGACATGCTGTCACGCATGAAGGCAAAACTTGACGCAGGACGCAGCATTCTGTACCAGACAGCACGCTACGTTGACCTCTACAAGACTCTTGAGGATATATCTAAGGAGCGCAAGCTCACACCTGAGGAGCGTCAGGAGATGAAGAAATACACACGTTTGGCTGATGCTTTCACACCGCTCGCAAAGGGTATGAACTCAGAGTACGTAAACCAGAATGCATACGATGCCATTCAGGTTCACGGAGGTTCAGGTTTCATCATGGAGTATAAGAGCCAGCGCCTCTACCGCGACGCACGTATCTTCTCTATCTATGAGGGAACAACACAGCTGCAGGTGGTTGCTGCAATACGCTACATCACAAACGGAACATATCTATCTATCATCAAGGAGATGCTTGCAGAAGAGGTAGCTGAAGAACTGAAACCGCTGCAGACACGCGTTGCCAAGATGGTTGAGCTTTATGAGCAGTCTGTCAACTATGTCAAGGAGTCAGGCAATCAGGAGGTACACGACTTCCTCGCACGCCGTCTGTACGACATGACCGGCGACATCGTTATGTCTCTGCTCATGCTGAGCGACGCTACACGCGCTCCTCAACTCTTCACCAAGAGCGCCAACGTTTATGTACGTTACGCTGAAGCTGAAGTTATAGGCCACTCTGCTTACGTTAAGAGCTTCATTGAGGAAGACTTAGTTAACTTCCGCGCTGCTGAAGAAAACGCTGAGGAGAAATAAATAATGAACAAACGAAAAGACATGTAGGACGGTCTCGGCAAAGATATCTGAAAGTCTTTTTATTTGATACGTTACCACTGGTAACAACAACAGACAGGCACATACGGAACCGGTTTCCGCTATGTGCCTGTCTTCATTTTAGCCAAAATCGGTCATCATGGTAATGCCGAAAGCATCCATCTGACTGTAGCATTAAACCCATATGCCAACAGATTTCACTAGTTTTCTAAAGTGGTGTAACATCTGTAAAGGTTTCAATGACAAGCAAATGACGATTATCTCCACACCTGCCATCTGTCAACAAGATCAAACAGACGGCCGAGTGACTTACGATAAGCCGCAGGATAATGCAGGGCATAGACAAACCACACGTTGTTGCCCTTAACGTATTTTGCGTAATAGCGGAAGCCGTCGACAAGCATTCCGTCTTCATAAAGCGGCGACGAAACGATAAAACTGTTGCCGTGCCGACGGCACGAGTCGGCCTTCATGGCAGAGGCTATTGAGTCCATATATGCCTTGAAGTAACGTCCCTGTCTGTCGTAGACCACGTAACACTCTATCGAAAGCTGCCAGAAGTCGAAGCGTGAACAGCCGAAATAACGGCCTGTGGTGTCGTTGTTCTTTACGAACACATCTGGATAATATGCCACAAAACCGAAGTCACGGTCTTTATATTCTGCCAGCGGCGCCGCGTTGAGCCACTCCATGAGCCGTTTGTCCATGTCTGGCGGATAGTCTTTCTTAACTATATCGTCAACACAGAAAGCCATAAAGATGAACAAAAACGCAAAAACAATTATCTTCCGCATAACGTCTAAATCATAAAAATCAAATTGCAGAGCAGATTAAAGCCGTTGCCGCGACTGTCGTGCATGAGTCTTAAAGACATGAAAAGACAAAGAACAACGACATGGCGGCAACCGACTTATGTATCTGTGGCAACTATGCAAAAGTAAGATTTTGACAATTTTTGGCGGAAAAAACTTACTGACATTTGTCTGACATTTTACTGATAACAACACAAGAAGCGATGTCAGACATATAAAACAACAAAAAACGACAAGAAACCGGAACAAAGTAATGAATAAGTTTGTTAAAAGCCATTATCCCAAATGAAACAGACAAACAGCATAACTTTGTTCCGGTACACAACGAATAAACGTTTTAAGAATTTATTTCAACATTATTATATGCCGCAGAATCAGCGTCTTATACTGATGTTTCATGTCTTCGGGCAGGAACGACATGTCTATAAGCTCGAACCATTTGGGCAACACCCTACTGAACTTACGCGCCATATTGTCAATGACTTTCTCATCAATGCCCGACAGAGTGATAGACTTGATGAAGTCGGCCTTGCGCAGTTTGCGTTTCTTTCCGTTGAGCGTAAGGGCGAGTTCCTCGGTGTCTTCAGGCATGACAAGAGCCGTAGACAGCATGTCATAGGCAGGCGTAAGCGTATAGGCACCGTCCATGGCGTTGTAAAGCGAGAAGTTTTTCAAGTGCATGTCGGCATTGCCGGTTATCCATGAGAACACGACAACTTCCCAGAAGTTGACCAAATCGAGCTTCGGAGTTGATGAATATTTCTTTATTGCCTTGGCAATCTGCTCATAAGAGCCTTTATATTTATATTCGGTAAGGCGCTCTGTAAGCTGACACATATCTTCCATAGGAATCTTGCGGCCGTCTGACGTGCGGTCTATTCGTCTTGTTATATAACACAATTCGCCGTCGCTGAAGCGTATAAGACTATGCGGCACCACGGTTATCTTTGCCGCCTCAGCCAAATGCATGGTGAGGTCTTCAAGCTCGGGCAGCGCACGGTATGTGGTGGTCTGTGGCTTGAGGATGAACCGTCCCCACAGTCCAACTATCGTAAAACGGTCAGGCTCGTTTCTGCCTCCGCGGTCAATGTCGAGCGACAGCTTTGCCTGAACACCCGTAAGCGTTGTCTGACTGCGCACCACCTGCCGCGCCAAGTCGCCCAGCTGTGCCCTGACATAAGGCAACGAAGGCGCATTGCGTGTGCCGAAAAACTTGCGGGCGCATGCCGGATGAAAATCAACCTGCCCCTCTTTCAACTCCTTGTAACAATAAAGACACCTCATGAGTAATTCATAATTCTTAATTCATAATTCATAATTGGTTCGGTAACTGCAAGAGAGATAAGAATTTCTTAATTCTTAATTTTTAATTCTTAATTAATTACGGCTATACAAAAGCAAAACAAGAAGAATACCGACAAAAGTAATTTTCTTAATTCTTAATTTTTAATTCTTAATTAATTACGGCTGTACAAAAGCAGAACAAGAAGAATACCGGCAAAAGTAATTTTCTTAATTCTTAATTTTTAATTCTTAATTTTCCTCTTCCTTGTCGTCCTGCTCCGGCACCACGCTTACGGCTCCTATGCAATCCTTACAGCATGCAAGGAGCAAAGACATGCGGTCGCGCTGATTTATCTTCCAGCTCTTTTCGGCTATGTCAAGCAGCCAGCCTTCAGGTATAAGTCCGTCGAAAAACGGAAAAAGCACAGTGTCGTGATAAGGCTTGTCGGTAAGCGGAAGAGTAAGACTTACCGCCTCGGCACCGTCGGAAGCAAGAAAATCAGGGTCGTACAAGAACGTAAATCCGTTCTCGTCTTCAGTAAGCCGCCCAGCCACACGGTCGTAAAGATATACTATCGCTGTTTTCATAGGCTAAAGGTTTTGAGTTAAGATAACAAATAAAGACGGCCGACACGATTAAACTATGCGATGCCCTGCCCCACTGACAAGGACAATTATCTGCCCTTCTCACTGCCTGAACGTATGTCAACGGCGCCAACCTGATGCCCGAAAAGGCTCAACACCTGGTTGACCTTGTCCATGCGCAAGGTCTGTTTGCCCTGCTCCAGTTCGCGGACAAAGCGCAGCCCCACGCCCGACTTTTCGGCCAAGTCGACCTGAGTGAGGTTAAACTTCTTTCGCATTTCTTTAACAAAATCTGCTATCAGTCTGTCGTCCATGTTATACCCGTTTGGGTACAAATATACGAAATTAATATATTAATTATACCTTTTAGGGTATAATTTTATTAATTTTATTTCATTTTATACCTTATCGGGTATAAAAACAAACAATATTAGCAAACATTATGTTTAATAATTTTATGTATTAAAGCTAAAAAAGACAGGTTCAACATAAGAGAAGAACCTACCGGAAGACTACGGACGGCACAGCGCCTCGCACACACGGTCCTGAAAACGGCGGCCCGAAGAGGCGTGGCGTATGCCCATGTTGATTATCGAGAAACACAGCACATGACCGTTAGACGCGGTGCAATAGCCAGCCAAGGCACTCACACCTGTAACGGTTCCCGTCTTGGCATGAACGTTGCCGCGCGCATATCCGCGGCCCATACGGTCGTCGAGCGTGCCGTCAACGCCTGCAACGGGCATCACCTCGCGCAGAGGCTCGTATATCTTGCTGTGCTTATAGGCATATTTAAGGAATGCAACTTCAAGTTCGGGCGACACATAATTATATAAAGAAAGCCCGCTACCGTCGGCAATATAATATTTAGAAGGCTTAAAGCCGAACTGCTGTATCATCTTGTTTATCACCTGACGGCCCTGTTTGGCTGTAGCCGGCGAATAGGAACCTGCCGATGCAGCAAGCTGATAGAACACTGATTCAGAATAAAGATTGTCGCTCTTTTTCATCATACGCTTCATAACGTCGCCTATGGCACGCTCAACGGTGCATATCTCTTTGGCACTTCCAGGCGTGCGTCCGGTGCGAATCTTGCCTTCAACCTTAATTCCGGCCCTGTCGAGCTTGCTTTTAAACGACTCGACAAAGTCGTCCTTGCGCGACACAAGCAAAGGCGAAAGCACTGGATTGTCGTCGTCCCAGCACCATCCCTCGCCGAGCCTGTCGTCATCCTTCATCGAAAGGTCGGCATAAATGTCGCCGTCGATGGTGCTGATGCCACGACTCTCAAGACTGTCTACAAAGTCGTTAAGGTCTGACGAGCTGAACGCAGGATCAAAACCACCCTTGCAATAAAGGTCGCCCTTCAGCACACAGCTGTCTATGCGGCCGGTATAGGCAAGCGTAGTCTTATATTTATAATCGTATCCCAACTTGTCGAGCGCCGTAACTGCCACAATCATCTTCAATGTGCTTGCGGGGCGCATAAGCTGACGCTCGTTGTGCTTGAATATCACCGAGTCGGCCGTAAGGTCATACACCATCATGCCCACCGTTGACGTTTCGAACATATCGTCGCCGAGCAGCGAGTTGAGTCTCGCATTCACATTAGACGGCCACGGAAGGTCGTCCTCTGAAATAACAGTGTCGGCATCAGCCACGTCATTAACCGGCCGAACCAACAGCCCGGCGCCGCCGGCAGGCCCATATAAGCCTATGGCACCTGCCTTTGGCGTGAGCGATAAGAATAAAACAATTACTAATAAATTTGAGAATGCGTAGATTAATCTGTTATTATAGTTCTTCATCTTTGTCTTCATTTATGCAAACACGCTCCTGTCGGTCTCTGACCTCACGCATGAAAGCCTCCTCATTGACAGGCTGCACTGTGGTTTCGTGGCCTGCACCATATTCAATAAGTATGTATCTTACGCCAAGCAGTTTGGGACGTATCACGCTCATGCGTATGATTTCATTGACCGGAACAGACATCTCGCGCGAGAATCTGCCGCGGTTGATTATCAGGCGTCCGTCTGCGGTAAGCACATAAACCGTGTGGATTATCCTCTCAATCATGAGGACAACCACGCCCATGAGCAGGAAACCAACAATGGCATTGACAACCGAACGGTGCCAAAGAGAATACATGGCCGCTACGGCAACCACGATTATGCACGTGTAATTGAGCCACGACGCACGATAATGAAATGAACGGTTCACTGAAACTTCGTTTTTAATTTATCCGCCTAATGACGCCCCGATGACTATGGCACAACAGCCACGGAACAACGTAACTGCACACCAACAGCATACCGACAGCCACAACATGCCTCCGGCGGGGATATACCGTACATGCAAGTCGCCACAAGACGTACTTTCAACCATGCAAAGATAGCTATTTTATCACTAATAAAGGCATTTTGATGTTTTAAAGTAACCTTATATATGTCAAAAATAGAAATCATGTACACTCAAATTCAAAAATTCTTATTACTTTTGCAAATGTTTTATAATATATCTTTATGGTATTCAAATACGACTTTTTGATTATCGGCGCAGGAGTTGCCGGTATGAGTTATGCCCTTAAAATAGCAAGAGCACACAAAGGCAAAATATGTATTATTTGCAAAACTACACTCGACGAAGCTAACACTGCGTTCGCCCAGGGCGGAGTAGCTTCAGTAACAAACCTCAAGGTGGACAACTTTGAAAAGCACATTGAAGACACCATGATTGCAGGCGACTATATCAGTGACCGCAAAGCTGTGGAGCAAGTTGTCAGAAATGCACCTAAACAAATAGAAGAGCTCGTTAAATGGGGCGTGAACTTTGACAAGAAGGAAAACGGAGAATTTGACCTTCACCGCGAAGGCGGACACTCTGAGTTCCGTATCCTTCACCACGCTGACGACACGGGAGCCGAGATACAGAGAGGACTTATGGCAGCCGTGCGCAACACACCGGAGATTGACATAAAGGAAAATCACTTTGCTGTAGAGATTATCACACAGCATCATCTTGGCATAGAGGTTACAAGACGCACACCTGACATAGAGTGCTTTGGTGCCTATGTGCTTAATCCTGACACACAGAAGGTGGACACTTATCTGAGCAAGGTTACGCTTATGTGTACCGGAGGATGCGGAGCTGTATACCAGTCGACAACCAACCCGATTATATCAACGGGCGACGGCGAGGCTATGGTTTATCGTGCTAAGGGAACGGTGCAGGACATGGAGTTCGTGCAGTTCCACCCGACAGCACTCTATCACCCGGGAGAAACTCACCCGGCTTACCTCATCACAGAGGCCATGCGCGGCTACGGCGGCATACTGAGACTGCCCAACGGCGAATCGTTCATGGAGAAATATGACAAGCGACTCTCACTGGCACCGCGCGACATCGTTGCACGTGCGATAGACAAGGAGATGAAGATACACGGACTTGACCATGTATGCCTTGACGTTACACACAAGGACGCCGAGGAAACCAAGCACCACTTCCCCAACATCTATCAGAAGTGTCTGTCTATTGGCATCGACATCACAAAAGAATATATACCTGTAAGACCTGCCGCCCACTATATGTGCGGAGGTATAAAGGTTGACCTCAACGGTGAATCGAGCATACACCGCCTGTACGCCATAGGCGAATGTTCATGCACAGGACTGCACGGAGGCAACCGTCTGGCAAGCAACTCGCTGATTGAGGCCGTTGTATATGCCGACGCTGCAGCACGCCACAGCCTTGAGCATGTTGACGAATACAGCTTCAACGACAACATTCCTGAATGGAACGACGAGGGAACCATGACCAACGAGGAAAAGGTTCTGATAACTCAGAGCGTAAAAGAGGTCGGACAGATTATGAGCAACTACGTAGGTATTGTAAGAAGTGACCTCAGACTGAAACGCGCATGGGACCGCCTCGACTTGCTGTATGAAGAGACTGAGGCACTGTTTAAGCGCGTTAAGGCAAGCCGTGACATCTGCGAGCTGCGCAACATGATCAACGTGGGCTACCTGATTACACGTCAGGCTATTGAGCGTAAGGAGTGCCGCGGACTACACTTCACAATCGACTATCCGCTCCACGCTTACGACAAAAAGAATGACTGATAAACTAAAGGCATAGCATCTGCCGGGCGGACATTGGGCTGCACGCGGAAAATATGCCATAAGTTAAGCATAAACGCATAAAAGGTCTGCCGTCTGAACCATCGGACGGCAGACCTTTTTATGTATTGCTAACATGGCAGAAAATGGCAGATTTTTTTGCACAGAGTTTTCTTTAATCTAGAAAAAGATGTTTAAACAGATGTTAATATCAACATGGTTATCAGCCACTTTTATTAACACACGTTCACAAAATAAGGGCAAAATGATGTATAAATCACAAGTTTTGCATACCGAAACCATTGAGTCTGCATGCTGATTTGTGCCGTTTTGTACCACAAAAGGCATGCTTTTAGCTCCTAAAAGGCCACCTTTTGCATTTTAAATGTATGGCAGTGGATAGTCAGTTTAGCGTAAATTACTAATATACAGATACTTATGTAAAGTATCTATATTTCAGCATTTTTCAGTCAAAATGGTGGCATGGCGAAGAACATGGGCAGTCTGAGGGCGTCAAAATCAAAAAGTTTTCTGTTTAATTTGTCATAAAACTCAACAAAATTAATGTGAATATGCAATTATATAAAACAATGATTTAACCCTAATCAGCAGTCAGAATTAAGCAGGATTGCAGTATGCTTTTTCGCAGACATGGCATGATGTGTCAATAATATTCATACGGAAAAATGACTGATGAAGAACAATAATACTACAAAAAGAATAGGTCTGCCTGTATTAATAAACGATATACGGAATGATGAACGATTTAGGTTTAAGACATGGAAAGCCTAAACAAGGAACAAAGTTGAGAGCTGCAACACTTGCAAAAATCATATAAAAATCTTATTTTTGCAGTCAGAGAAATATGTTTAACCCTACTACAAGCCGCATGACAATAAACACGGCGGCATGCAAAGACTAAAAACACAGCAACATGAACAACACTTTGATAACACGGATAGCCATATTTTTAGCGTCACTGCTATGCATGACATCATGCACGATAGGCAGCGAGGACAACAATGAATACGGAAAAGGTATGTTGGAAGAAGGCACTATTGCGCCCGACTTCATGATATATACCGACAGCGTGCCTGAAGGATTTGCGCTCAGCTCGCTGCGCGGACAATATGTTCTGATAGAGTTTTGGGCGTCGTGGTGTCCCGACTGCCAGAAAGAAACCGAAAACATGAAGCAGATGTATGCAGCTTACGCTCCGAAGGGTGTGGTGTTTGTAGGTGTTTCGTTCGACACCGACAAAGAAGAGTGGCAGCAATATATAAGCGATAACGGCCTTAACTGGATTCAGTTTAGCGAATTAAAGCCGTGGAAAGAGAGTTCTATTTCCACGGCTTACAACGTCAGATGGATTCCCACCTTGTATCTTATAGACAAAGACGGCAGAGTGGTGCTCGGCACGGTCAGCGTTGCCGAGATGAACAGCCGCCTTGCCTCGCTCAACCTTAACGGTCAGTAACGGCAGTGACAGGATTGCCTATGCTGCCGTTAGGAATTTGTATGTCGATCATGGCGCACACCGTAGGCACGATGTCGGTCATCCAAACCTTTTCGTGAGTCTCGCCCGGCGCAACGTGCCATCCCATCAGCAGGAACGGTATGTGAGCGTCGTAAGGATTCCATGTGCCGTGAGTTGTTCCGCCGTCAATCTTGTCGCTGTACACATCATAGCAGGCAGGCTGAACAATAAGCTGTATGTCGCCGCTGCGCATGCGGTTGTATCCGTTGATAATCTTTTCGCGGATAAGGGCAGGAACAGTAGCGTCTGACACGTGCTCAAGGTCTACCACATAGGCAAACATCGGATTCTTCTTCAGCCAGTCTATAGCAGATTTCTTCACGTCGTCAAGACTTACCGACAGAGCCTCAACGGCTTCATGGTTGATAAACACCTTGTAGCTGTCAATGCAGCGCACGAGAGATGTTTTGGAACCAAACTTATTAGTGAGATATTCGTTGAGTTCTTTCTCAACCTTCGGCACAACAAAGCCGTCGGCAGGTATGCCATGTTCACGCGACAGCAATATGCTGTTGGCAGCTCCGTGGTCGGCAGTGAGAAACACCAGATACTGATTCTTGCCCACATTTTGGTCGAGATAGCCGAACAGGTCGGCAAGACGCTTGTCAAGATCGACATAAATCTCGCGTGTCTTGTCGCTGTGAGTGCCGTATTTGTGGCCAATCATGTCGGTGCATGAAAAACTTACCGTAAGCATGTCGGTAACATCATCCTTGCCAAGCTGCTCTCCGTCAATGGCGGCCTTGGCCATTTCCTCGGTTATCTTGTTGCCGAGCGGCGAATAGCATATCTCGTCTTTCGTAACCTTGCCTATGCTTTTGTTATAGTCAGCAGCCCATTTCGGCAACTGCTTCATATAGTAAGTGCTGCTAATAAATGTGCCTGTAGAATAGTCAATCCAGTAAGCTCCGTCGGCAGCATGCCCGGCAGGGAGTATAGCCGCACGGTCTTTCAGCGACACTCCGATTACTTTTGCCTTAAAGTCGGTGGCTATCTTTAGCTCGTCGCCGATGGTAGTGGTAAGCATATTGCGCGGCGACATCTTGCCTTCGTCCGACTTGCTGCCCACCGTATTGACGGTTGAGTCAGAACAACAGTAAACCATCTTGCCGTTAAGCAGAAAATTGTTGCCGGCTATTCCGTGTATGGCAGGCACCGTGCCGGTGAATATCGAAGTGTGGCCTACGGCCGTTATCGACGGCACATAGTTTATCATAGTGTTCTCACATCTGAAACCATCGTTCATAAGACGCCTGAATCCGTCCTCACCGAACATATTGTAATAACGGTAAAGATAGTCCCAGCGCATCTGGTCGACAACTATTCCGACAACGAGTTTAGGCCTTTCTGCTCCCGCAGCCAACGCTCTGGCACAGCCAAAGGCCGTAAGCAAAAACACCGCAACAAGGGCGTTTGCCTTCAAAAAAAATCTTTTCATGTTTTGTGTATATTAATTACTGCTTGTTTATGGCGCTAAATTAGCCACATGTGATTACACAAGTGTTTCGTTAATGTTACATTTAAACTACACAGCACCACACAAAAGTGCGGTGCTGTGTACATGCTTATGAAAAAAAACTATATTATAACCCTTCGCCTGTATATTCCAGCAAAGGCAATGTTCCTCTTAATGCTCCAAGGGCGTTATAGGCCAAAGAGCCCATCTCGTCCTCGCCCGGGCAAACTACTACCGGCGCAATATAACCGACAAGCTGCTTCAGACGGTCGGTGCAATATGTGTCGTAGGCAATGCCTCCGGTAAGGATTATTGCGTCAACCTGTCCTGTCAGGGCCACATACATGGCACCAATCTGCTTGGCTATGGTGTATATCATGGCGTTGACAACGCTTATGGCATGCTCGTCGCCGTTCTCGACATCGCGCGATATTGCTATCATATCGTTTGTTCCGAGATAAGCCGTGAGTCCTCCGCGTCCGCTTATCAGCTGTTTTATCTGCTTCTGAGTGTACTTTCCGCCGAAGCACATCTCAACAAGCTGACCTGCAGGCAGTGTGCCGGCACGCTCTGTTGAGAAAGGTCCCTCGCCGTTAAGGGCGTTGTTGACATCGATAACCTTGCCCTTGCGGTGTGCTCCTACAGATATTCCTCCGCCAAGATGTGCCACAATAAGGTTGAGGTCTTCATACTTACGGCCTATTGAAGCGGCGTATCTTCTCGACACAGCCTTCTGGTTGAGGGCGTGAAACACCGACCTGCGCTCCATGCCCGGGATGCCCGTGAAGCGTGCTTCAGGACAAAGCTCGTCGACAACCACCGGGTCGGCTATATAAGCAGGACACGAACAGCGCGACGCTATTTCGTCGGCGATGAGCGCTCCAAGATTGCAGGCATGTTCCATCTCGGCATGAATAAGGTCGTACTTCATCTTCTCGTTAACGGCATAGACACCGCCTTTGAGAGGTTTAAGGAGTCCGCCACGGCCTATAACAGCATCGAAGTTAAGCTCTATGCCGTCATCGGCAAGCCGCTTCAAGATGAAATCACGACGGTATTCGTATTGTTCACTGATATGATGAAAGGCGGCAAGCTCGCTCACCGGATGGTGCGCTCCCGTCATCCATACAGACTTTTCGTCTTCATAAACTGCAAGTTTTGTTGACGTTGAGCCAGGGTTTATTACAAATATTTTCATTCAAGACTGATGTATAAATGAATAAATAAAAGAACGAATATCTGTGTTCCGGCAGTGTTCAGCAGCCGGAAACACTCAAAAGCATTTTAGCCATGAAGGCTCATCAGCCAAGCATGCCTGTGCAGGCAAGGGCCAGACTGTAATATTTTGATTCACACGAGTCGGCACGTGATGCCACTACTACCGGTACAGTGGTTCCGCAAAGTATGCCGGCTGTCTCAGCCTTGGCAAACAATGTGATTGTCTTGTAGAACACGTTGCCCGACTCGATGTTGGGGAATATAAGCACGTCGGCATTTCCGACAACAGGCGATGTTATGCCTTTTATGCTGCCGCTGTCGGCATCGCAGGCCGTCTTGACATCCATAGGACCTCCCACGCACACATCGCCGTATTCGCCGGCTTCGGCACGTTTCTTCAACTCTTCATAGCACAGAGTGTGGGGGAATTTCTCGTTTACCTTCTCAGTGCAGTTGATGAGTGCCACACAGGGACGTTCAACTCCGATGTGACGGCTCACGCCGATTGCATAACGCATAATAGCGTCAAACTGATCGATAGTGGGACGAGGAATGACAGCCGCGTCGGAGAACACTATCAGCTTGCGATATGTCGGTATCTGCGCTATTGTTATATGGCTCAATACTCTGCCTGGTTCCAGCAGTCCATGCTGCTTGTCGAGAATAGCACGCAAAAGGTTATCCGTGTTTAGAGTGCCTTTCATGAGCACTGCCGCCTGACCTTCCCTGACAAGCGCCACAGCCTTTCTGGCTGCATCATCGGGAGTAGGCTCTATAAACACCTCAACATGACCTTCATAAAGTGAGCGAAGACGCTCGAATTCGGGCTTACACGCACCAGCACAAACCAACAAGAAGTCGGCAATTCCTTCTTTTAGGCACCGTCCAACAACGTATTCAGTGTGTGAATCAGCCGGGCAAACTACTGCCACACGCTTTCTGTTTGTTACAGAACACTGACGGCTGACGATGTCATCAAAATTTCGTATTGATTCCATAGTGTTTTAAGATTTGAGTATAAAGACTATGATTCTGCGGGATAAATAAGGCCTTTAGCCTGTCATTAACTGCACAAATCGTCTTGTTTTGTGCAAAGATAGTGTAACAATGGCAAACTTCAAAATAATTAAGGCAATAATAATGCGTTTTAAAGAATTTTAGACCAAACTATACGAAAAATTGCGTTGTCTATGTCATAAAGGTATCAAAATATGTGTTTTCCATGGATTATCAATAATGTATCTTTACAATAAGATATAAGAATAGCTTTTTATAAAACAAAAAGAAAGTAACAATCTATAACCGCAACATACAATAAGGCATAACAACAATGCGTAAATACGGACATTGAATCATGCTTTGGCACGCAAGCAATTATAGACTATAAGTAAAATATCACGATTTTGTTTAATTAGACACAAAGAAAACATCACCAAGCACATAATTATAAGAATATCACATACTTTCAATTTAAAACTCGGACGATATTACTCACTGAAAGACATGAATAGAAATAAAGTTTGAGCAATGAAAATCAAAAACGTAAAGATGCACAACCTGCATAAAAAGAAAACGCCGTGACGCACATACATGCACTGGGGAAAGCTGTTATTCAGTCTTTCCGAATCATGTATGTGCGCCACAGCGTATGGTTTATCGCGTAAGCGAGAACTTCAGGCTCAGACCAAAATCCTGAGTCGTTGTAGGATAACTGCTGCTCGAAAGCAACGGTGTGTTTGTCTGACAGTCATAATAGAAACTCATCGTCAGCAGGCGCGACAATGTATAGTCGGCCGAGAACGACAGCTTAAACGCTGTGTTACCGCTGCTTGCCGAACTTGTCATTGAGGCTATGTCGCGGCAGATGGCTGCCTGTTTGCGGTAAGACAAGTCGAGACGCAGATTGAGGTCAGTGTTGAAACCGGAACTGCGAGTATTGGCAGATGTCGAATTGTTATTGTTGTTGTCATCATCATTGCGGTTGCTCTTAACCTTACGACGACGACGGCCTCCGAACAATTTGAAGTTGTTTATCTTATAGCCCATACCCAAAACCCAGTCGTGGCTTGTTGCCTCGTTAATCTGAATACTCGTCATACTCAGTGTGAGCACCCTCGTTGTGCGGTACTCCAGTTTGCAGGTGAGGTTGTTCTTAAATGTCATATCAATACCAAGCAACGGCGAGAACGCCTCGTTGATGCTCACCGTACTTATATTATACATGCTGCTCGGTACCGAATTTCCGGTTGACACATCATTGACAAAGCCAAGTCCGTTCATATATTCCATGAACGTACTGTAAGAACTGTATGAGCCTACGGCATAGATGCTCTTGTAAGAGTGGTTGATGTTAACGCTCTTAAACAGGTCACGGAACCACGGCAGCTGTGTCAGTCCGCTATAACGCAGCGTCCAGTTAGGCAACAGACGCGACAATGCAGGGAATATACTGAGCGAGTTGCCGCCCATGCTTGTGTAAGAAGCCAGGAAGGCGGGTATCATAACATCGGCACTATACTTGCTGACCGAGCCGTTGGCAGGGTCGAACTTCTGTCCGGCGAGCGAGCTTCCGGCAGGATATTCGGCATTGGCATACTGAGCCTCAACGCGGGTTCTGAACGATTCAAGCGAGTTGCAGAATTTCTCGAACGTGGCAGAATGATATCCGTTGTTGGCATTTCCCATTCCCTCGAAAGCGCTGCCAAGGCTTATTGTAGTCATAGTGAGCGTTCCGCTCTGCGTAGTCGGCGAGCCGCTATACATATATTGTATGCTCTTCGACTTTGTTTCAGTGCGGCTTGCATTGAGGTCAATCTTCAGATTCTTCACTGGCTCGAGAGTCATTCGGAGCTGTAAGTCCTCTGTAAGGCTCGTAGTTGCCGGTGTTGCCACGCTGTCGTTCATCAACAGCCATCCGCGCTCAGCACTCTTGTTAATATAACTGTCATCTACCAAACCGAACGCGAAGTCGAGTCCAGGAGCCATTCCGCCGCCGCTGCGCTGACCGAACACGTCGCCCACATTAGGCATAAAGCCCGGAAGATACATGCTGTACTGGTTGCGGTAAGAGAAACTTACGTTGCGAACAAGCATCAGTCCGCGTGCCACACACTGGGCTGCCTTATACCAGGCGTTCTCATCAAGAGGAGCCTTAGGCGTAACAGTTATCTTCAGAGTTGTAGTGCTGTCAACCTTCGATGTTATCTTTATGCGGTTGTTGTCAACCTTCTTATATTTCAGTTTAAACGCCTTGCCGTCTTTTGTCTTTGCCGACACAATGAGCCTCTTGCTGTTCTTGCCGTGCGAAACAATCAGAGTAGTGTCAGGCTTCAGCACAATCTCCTTCTCAAAACTGCGCTTATTCTTCGGCAAGGCCTTCTTTTCGTTCTCGGCATCCTTGCCGTCCTTACCATTGGCTTTAGACGTTCTGTTGTTGGTCTGATTCTTTGCATTCTTCATATTGTTGCCAATCTTAAGAGGCGTCTTGCGCTGCGTCCTGGTAGTTTTATTGAACCGCTCGTTCGCCTTCTTCAAGAACGGCACATGATTGTAGAGGCGCTCAAGGTTGAACGTTCCGTTAAGGTTAAACGTTCTGTTGGTAGAAATCTCATTACCAAGCGACGTTCCGTCCTCAAGATCAGTTCCGCGCGTCCAGTTGTAAGTAGCGTTATAGTTAGCGTCAGAATTAACCCAGTCGAATATAGGAATAAGGTTAAGCGGCAACTGATACGACATGTTGAACGTCTGATTATAGTCAAGCGGACGTCCGAAGTCCTTTATGCTCGTCCACACAGAGTCTTTCCATGCCGAATACTGGTCGGGATAGAGGTCTTTGTTTATCGGAGTGTAAGGCTCTTCAATCTCGGCATGAGTTGCACTGTTGAAGTTCATGTGGAGATTCTTTGTAAGGTCCCAGCGTATAGAGAACTCGCGGTTCCACAAGAACTGCTCACTGAACGTCAGCGGCAGCTGGTTGCCCTCAGTGCTTTCCATGTCGCGCTCCTGAAGTTCATAATAGTTTCGCAGCATTTCCGTGTCGAACGTTATATTCTGCGGCAGCCAGTTAAGTCCGAAATTCTTTACAATGTCATACCACTTACTCTTGCTCTTAATCATCTTCTTGAACGGCTCGAAGGTCTTATAGACAGGAGTGTAGCTGTAGTTGATGGCTCCTCGCCAGTTGTCTTCGTTCTCATAAACGGTTGTCTCGCCGCTGGTATGGCGGTGACTGTGGCTGTAAGAGAACGAGAAGTTAGCCGGGTCGTATGGCATAGGGTGACGCTTGGTCTGTATTCCGACACGCACGTTCGACAAAGAGAAGTTGGTGTTTGTGGTCTTTGTTACGGCAATGCTCTCAATAGAGTCGCGCTCCTGCTTGTTGGCAGTAGCATCGAGAGCATCGTCAAGAAGCATATCGGTGTCAAGCGGATTATACTTCGGACGCGTTTCTTCCTGCGTTATCGAGTAATAAAGCGGAGCCGTAACCTTGGCTTTGTCGGGGAAGAACTTGCCCAATTCCACGTTTGCAGTGAAGCTGTAAGTCTTATAATCGTCCTGTGAGCGCTCGGCCACGCCGTCCTCAAGTCCGCCAAAACCGCTGGTAACCATCTTTCCTGTGGCATTTATCGTTCCAACATCAGACAGCTGAACGTTGAGCGCACCCTGTGCAGCCCATCCGCCTTCGTTGTTATACTCCTTCAGTCGAAGCTCGTTGACCCACACCTCTCCCGACTTCATCTCGCCTGAAAGGTTGCGCACACCAATCATCATTACCTTTACTTCGCCAAGACTCGGGTTACCCATAATGCTCACCTTATTATTTGGATTGTCACTATCGTAGGCCGAATATACAGAATTATATGATGCAAGACCGAGTCCACGGGCCTTGTTGCGCTCTTTCTTGAGCGAAGTAAACACACTCAGCGGTATGTCGAGCATATTCTCCTCAGGCCATACAAGCTTACAGTCAGCAAGGTTATAGCGGTTATATTCACCCGGAGCGGTAAGCTTCAGAGGGATTTCATACTCATAATAGTTGTTCTTATAGTCGCTTCCCAGACGCACAAACACAGCCAGCTGATTGTCAGTAAGGTTAGTTGTGTTCTGCTCAAAGGCATTGGCGTGGGCAAACATCTGCAGGCGCTTATACTGACGGATGTCCAGCGTAGAGTTCTTATACACGGCCTTCGACTCGTTAGTCGACATATTCTCCACAACAATGCTAAGAGCCTGCTCATTGTCCTCTGTAAGCTGCGGCTGTGTCGGGTCCTGTCCGCGCTGTATTCCCGGAGGCAATACATAGTTGACAGGCACCTTGCTGCTGTTCTCTTCTATGCTGACAGCACTTGCCGACATTGTTCCTGTCTCATGCGCGCCGGTGTTAAGCGACTGGTCGTATACACGCCATTCACCTCTTACCAGGTCGAATGTGGCGAAGCGCAGCACAATTGGCTTCTTGAAGTTGGTAAGGAACATGCGCATAAAGCGGATAGACGTGAAGTCGTTAATAGAACCAACGCGCTCCTCATACTCATTCAATGGAATTCTGAACTGATACCACGTTGCGTGTCCCGTTGTGTTATTGCGCAACGCCGGTGCCGTTTCACGCTTGTCAACAATAAAGTTTCGTCCCACCACAAGGTCTTCCGGGCGGATACTTATCTTATACTGATAATACTTTTCATACTCGTTCAGCGTATAGTCCTGGTTGATATCCTCAACATCAGGCGTTGTCTTGTAAGACGTGTCATAGCTCTCGCTGCGGTTCTCGCTGTCGGGAGAGTTGCCCTGAGGATTGTTTATTCTCTTGTAACGCTGAAGAATTGAAGCCTGAATACGGTCGAAGTCTGATCCGCGGAAATAGTGATAGTCGTCGTTTGCAGGGTCGTTCATGATTGAGTCGAGCTGCGCTGCCGACACCTTGCCCTGTATTGCCGTAAGAAATTCCTGATACGGACCGAACTCTTTCTCCTCTGCATCGGTAAGTCCGTTGAATCCTACATCCTGCAATGCTCTTGATCCGCTTGTTGTGGCAAAGGCATAAGTTACAGTTGCCTGGGTAGGTATCTTACCCCATTGTGTTGTGGTGAAACTGCTTGAACCGTCAACTGGCATTCCGCTCTCATAGAATTTCTTACCGTCGCGCAGTATGTCCTCGCTCACTTCTCCAAGATTTATGTAGAAGTCGCCACCATACTCGTTGGCGTCGCTCTGCTCGTTAGAATAGATAAACGGGTCGAGCATCCAGAACTCTATATACTCGATGTTGGCTGTCTCGAAGTCGCTTGTGTCGAGCTTACGCATCATTCCGCCCCAGTGCTGCTGAGGATTCTGAAGCGTACCGTCATAATTAAGGTTAGGATTAAAGTTGTAAGGACCTCTTTCAGAGGGATAATACGCAAGGTTAAGTATAGGCAATGTTGCCGTTGCACCGCTGTAGCTGTTGTTGTCGCGGTCAGGGAAAAGCTCCTTTACATAAACCTCACGCACATAATAGTTGCTGAGCTGCTCGAGGTCGCCCTTAATGTGGGCAGGAGTAAGCGACGAACTGCGGCGCGTGAACAGCGGGTCGATGTTATACCAGGCCAACAATGCGCGGTTGTATCCGCTCGCAAGAGTGGTCTTATCCGACTGCTCCGGGAACATCGACGGCACGCTCGATATTATCCACGACGTAGGCGTCGACACGTCTATAGTGCTTTTGGTGTTCTCGAAGTCGTCGATATACGACGCGTTGTCCTGCACTCCGCTTGCCTGTCCGGCAATGAGCTGTGCAAACTCTCCCGTGAATGATATGACAGAAGGCTGTGTACAATGGAGGAAAGGCAACTTGTCGAGCATGTTGGTGAGCCACTGGCTCTCCTTCTTCCAGTTGATGTTTACGCCCCACAATGTGTTGTTGAGCGGCTCGGAGCCCATTGTAACCTTAGTAGTAAGCGCCTGTTCCGACAGGTGCTGAATAGTACCGCTTATCTGAAAATCCTTTGAAAAGTCATATTGCCAGTTGAGTCCGAGCATGGTTTTGCGCTCCTGGGCATAGTCGGTGTTGCTTTCAAGTGATACGTTGATTGACGTTCCGGCATCAATCAAACTCTGATTGAGGATGGTAACCTCACCTGCCGAATAGTCAACGGTATAGTCTGAACCTTCGGTAAGCGTAACGCCTCCTGCCGTAACCACGACAGAACCTTGCGGCACGTTGTATGCACCGAGCGATATAACGTTGGCCAATGTTCCGCGGAACTGTCCAACGAGCTGATACTTATCCTTCTCGGCTATCTGCTTTGCTATGGTCTTGGTAGAATCATAAAGCTCGGTGAAGCTATATTTCTGAGCAATGTCTGGGGCTACGCCCTTAGCCGTCAAGGCGTTATACATATATTGGCCAAAAGGCTCTGCCTCGGGGAAGAACACGCGGCCGTTGCTTATGGTGTAGCCTTCAACATAGTCGAAATATCCGTTGCTGTTGGTCTTGTTGTTATTGTCAAGGCGGTCGGCACCGAGAAGCTTTATGATGGTCTGATCCTTAACCTGCTGCTCGGGGATGTAAGACAGATAAACGCCTGTGGTGTCACTCTGATACTTCACGTCAAGGCGGAACTTGTCTTTCTCAACCGAAGAGGCAAGATAATACACGTTCTTCATCATCAGGTCCCAGTTGCCCTGCTGCGGGTTGTTGCTGGTGTTCTTCAATGACTTGACAAAGAGAGCCTGATTAACGTCCTGTATGTCTGACGCAAACTCTCCCACCTGATAAGTAACTCCGCCGTAAGTATATTCATAGGCAACTGCCAGCACCTGGTCGGTCTGTAGCGTCGTTTTCAGCGAGACATATCCGAGAGATGTGTTTACGGTGTATTCAGAACTGTTAAGCAGTCGTGCGCTTTCAAGCTTCTCATAGTCAACGCCGCCAACAAATCCCGGTATGGCGTCGAGCACCGATGAAGTCTGGTCGATATTGCGCGCCGCGGCATAGCTGTTCACCATCGACGAATATTCGCTGTTGGCATTGTTGCCCGGCACGGGCTGTCCTGTAACTCCCCACATAGAGTTGCTCACCTTGGTGTTCTCGCCTAAGTCGGTAAGAGCCACGATGTCGCGCGAGTTTGTAGTTGTTCCTGTTTTGTTTGTTACCCAAATCTCAACACGGTTGATGGTTATACCTGTGGTTATGTTGGGCAACTTCTGCATCGCGGCGTCGTATTTGTCACGGAAATACTGCGAAAGGAAGAAGTGGCGGTTCTCCTCATAGTCGGAAGCGTCAAACTCAAACGGAGTAAGCTGCACGCCGCCCTGCGACGACACGCTCTTCGACGACGATTTTTTCTGCGAGATGACGGTCTGCAGCGACAGCTTGCCAAACTGCAGGTCGGTGCGTATACCGAAGAGCGAGCTTGCTCCCTTTACGAGCGACGAGTTGCTGGGGAACGAAACGTTACCGCCCTCAACGAGCTTTATTATCTCGTCTTCCTTGCCCTCATACTTCAGTTTCATGTTCTGCGAGTCGAAGTCGAACGTGGCGTCGGTGTTATAGTTAAGGTTCATGTTCACCTTGTCGCCCACCTTACCGTTAACGCTCAGGTTAATCTTCTCGTCGAAGTCCATCGTCGTGGTCTTTCGGTTTCTGATTGGCAACGACGGGTTGTCAATATTCTTCAGCGTTGCTCCAAACTTCAGTTCGGCCGTTCCCTGCGTCTTTATTCTCACGCCGCCAGGGCCGAATATCTTTTCAGCCGGTCCGAGGTCGAAGTGCATGTCGGTGAACGAGAATTTCTCCTTGCCCTGCTCCTTCACAATCTCGTCGTTCTTGGAACGGAAAAAGCGGTCAAACTCTTTTTTCTCGCTCCACGCCCTGTATTCTTCGGGCGTCATGGCTATAGGGGTAGACAGGTATCCGTCGCCCATCTTTGAGCCTATGAAATAGCTGTTCAGCGTGTCGTTATACACAACGTCCTGCGATATATTGTCAGGCAGCGACAAGTCGGCCATTCCTTTATCAAGGTCGTCTTGCGTTATTGGCACCGTGCGCTGAATTTTCCAGCGCGGATGCAGCAGCGAGTCGGGTATAGAGTCTTCCTCTATTATCACTTCGGGCATGGCTACTTTAGGGCGCTTGGCCGTGTCGGACTTGGCCACGTTGCTTTGGGCGGCCTGCCTGCGGTTGTTCTGCCGCGTGCGGTCATCCTGGCCATTGGGCAAAGCCAGTCCGTAACTTGCCGCACTCACGGCAAGCATTATCAGCAATAGCCCGTAAATCACCCTGTTTATACGCATATCAAAGTTAATTCTGAGAATGGGCGGCACTTGTATCGGCCGTAAACTTTATCTTATCAGAATATCCCCGACACCATTCCCGCTTTTTTGAGTTGTTCTTATTCTTTTTGTTATCTGTCGTCTTTGCGGCAGGTTTATTTTATCTGTTTCAAGGCCAGCTTCACCACTTGCTCAACCGGCAGGTCGGGCTGTTCCTTCAAAATGGCAACAACAACCTTTGCCGACGGTGCCGGAGCAAAGCCGAGCATGGTAAGAGCGCCAACGGCCTCGTCCTTAATTTCCTTGTTCACCACGTCAGCCGGCTTGCCTGCCTCCTGCGGCATTTCGCCCGCAATGCCTAATGTGGCTATCTTGTCCTTCAGGTCTACTATTATTCGCTGTGCCGTGCGCAGACCAATACCCTTAACAGTCTTCAGCACGCGCTCGTTGCCCGACGAGATTACGCCGCACAACTCGGCCGGCGAAAGTTCCGAAAGAATCATGCGTGCCGTGTTGGCTCCCACGCCCGACACCGAGATTAGCAGCAGAAACATGTCGCGCTCGGCGCGCTCCGAAAAGCCGAAGAGCGCATAAGTGTCTTCGCGTATGCTCTCGTAGACATAAAGTTTCACTTCGTTTTTGCCCTGTATGGCTGTATATGTGTTGAGCGAAATGTTAAGGCCATAGCCCACTCCGCCCGTGTCTACCACGGCATAAGCAGGACTAAGTTCAGCCAGTTCGCCTCTTACGTATTCTATCATTATTTTGTCTGAATTGCTTTTATACCTATTTAATAACGAGCTTATTTGTCTTTTATTGCATGGCGCGGCGCTATTTAACCCAAAAATGTCGTCAGGCATCGGTAACCTGACGACATTTTTGTATCTTAAAGCTTCAAATAAGCGCTGTTCAGCCCTATACGGGCATTATCCTTTTACTTATATCTCATCCATTTTATCATCTCGCCTATCGACGGTTTCTTGCCGTACATGAGTATGCCTACTCTGTAGATTTTGCCTGCCATCCATATCAGGGCAAGGGCCGAAGCGTAGAGCACTACGAGCGAAAGCACCGTGTGCCATACCGGAGCGCCGAGCGGAAGTCTTACCATTGACACTATAGGCGAAGTGAACGGTATGAACGAACACCACACAGCCAAAGGTCCGTCGGGGTTGTCGGCACTGTAGATTGCGGCATAAAGGGCGAAGACAAGCACAATGACGATGGGCGTCATAAACTGCTGCGAGTCTTCCGACTGGTTGACCGAAGCGCCTACGGCGGCGAATATAGAGGCATAAAGCAGGTAGCCGCCTATAAAGTTGAGAACGAACACCAGACCGAGCACGGGCAGATTAAGTCCGGCTATTGCCGACATCACTGCCGACATATCGCCTGAAGCCATGTCGGGAGTGGCTGCCATGCCTGTGGCCATCATGTCGGGATTAGACAGGCCGAGGCCTACTCCTGCAACGCTCATTATCACGGTTATCATTATTCCCCAGATGGCAAGCTGCAGTATGCCCACAAGGCCGATGCCTATAATCTTGCCTATCATGAGCTGGAACGGGCGCACTGACGACACCATAAGCTCAACTATGCGGTTGGTCTTTTCTTCCATTGCGCTCTGCATCACCATTCCACCGTAAGACATCACAAACATATATATAAGGAACGTAAGCACCATGCCTGCCACCATAGCCAGTTCGGCGCTCGACTCCTGCTCTGAGCCGTCGTCGGTCCATTTAACGGTTCTTATGTCGTAGCTCTTGTCGAAGTCGTCCATTATCTGCTTGAGCTGCGGGATGTTGTATTTCACGAGTTTGTCGTGGCGTATCTGCTCGTCAAGCGTGTTGTTCACAATGCGCGAGAGGCCCTGAGGCACTTCCTTGCGCGAGTAGATTGTGGCTGCCTCGGGATGCTCCAGCAGGTCGGCCTTTATCTCTATCACGGCGTCAAATGCCGTGGTGTCCGACTTAAACTCGCCAAGCATCATGGGCGTGGGCACAAAGCGGTACGACTCGTCGTCCTTGAACAGTTTGGCATATTTGCCGGTATGGTCTATCACTGCCACCTGTTTCTGCTCGCCGCTCTTAATCGTCGACAGCATCAGGGGCACAAATATCAGTGCCGCAAAGACAAAGGGCATGAGTATGGTGAGCAGGATGAATGATTTTTTGCTCACGCGGTTGATAAACTCGCGCTGTATTATTATTAGTGTTTTGTTCATGATTTGCTCTAAGTTTATTTATTGTTTGCTATCTTCTCCGGCCTTTTCTTCCGTCGCGCCGTCGCCTCCCACGGTCTTGATGAATATCTCGTTCATCGAGGGCAGACATTCGGCAAACGATGTTATCTCGTTGTTGGCCGACACCGCGCTAAGCAGCTGCGCGTTGCTCATGGCCGTATGCTTGCGCAGGGTATATATCGTCTCGCCGCCCTTGTTTTCTGTCTCTGTCACCTCAATGCCTTCCACGGGCACAAGCTGCTTGCCGGCGGCAAGGCCAAGACGGTAAGTGTCGGTCTTGAAACGTGAGCGCACCTCGTTGACATCGCCCTGCAGCACCACTTCCGAATGGTTTATCAGGGCTATGTTGTCGCATATCTCCTCCACCGACGACATGTTGTGCGTAGAGAATATTATGGTGTGGCCTTCGTTTTTAAGTTCAAGTATCTCGCGCTTCAGCAGTTCTGCGTTCAAGGGGTCGAAACCCGAAAACGGCTCGTCGAATATCAGCAGCTGCGGCCTGTGCAGCACGGTTATAACAAACTGCACTTTCTGCTGCATACCCTTCGACAGTTCTTCGAGCTTTTTGCCCCACCACGGCATTATGCCAAACTTATCAAACCATTGTCTAAGTCTTTTTTCTGCCTCGGCCTTATCCAGTCCTTTCAGCCGTGCCAGATAAATGGCCTGCTCGCCTACGCGCATCTTCTTGTACAGTCCGCGTTCCTCAGGCAGATAGCCGATGTTGCAGATGTCGTCCACCGACAGCGGATGTCCGTTGAAGGTAACGCTGCCTGAGTCGGGCACGGTTATGCGGTTGATTATTCTTATCAGGGTTGTCTTTCCGGCGCCGTTCGGTCCAAGCAGTCCGAACACCTTGCCTTCGGGCACTTTTATACTTACTCCGTTGAGTGCAGTATGGTTAGCGTAGCGCTTCACTACGTCGTGCGTCTCGAGGAATATTTTGTCCATGTTATTTTAAAGTATGATATGTTATTGTGCCACAAAGTTAAGGTTTATTCGTCAACAAGCAAAAAAATCTGCAATCTTTATTAAGTTAAAAGTGAAAAGTGTCTGACGGAAGGGAAAAGAGAAAAGAGAAAAATCCAAATGCCAAGTAAGTAGACAATATCAGTTTACAGAAAGGAAATCCAAAGAATTTATAGCTTGGAAACTATAAAAACGTCAAGAAGCAACAAGACTATTGTTCTGTCGGATATGCTATCCATTAGTGTTCGAAAGATTATTTTATCCAGGTTATGTTGCAATGGCTCAAATCCGTTT
>OLIT01000156.1_pt1 | contig 68300 bp, 68 predicted proteins | sample 1601341 | NCBI WGS metagenome assembly OLIT01 (sample SAMEA2452121, study PRJEB22498) | human gut metagenome | biome: human feces; feature: human gut; material: feces | place: Australia | collected 2012
GATGATAAAATTGGAAAACAAAGCCCAAAGTATCCCGCCGGTATAACCCTAATTTTGTTTTTGATAAAGATGCTAAATCAATTCCACCAACTATCACATTACCATAATCAATTATTTCGATACCTCCAATTAAATTTAATAATGTTGATTTACCAGAGCCTGAAGGTCCTAGCATAACACAGATTTCACCGCGTTCTATTGAACCATTGACTCCTTTTAAAACTTGAACCCGATTTTCATTTTCACCATAATATTTTTCTACATTTTCTAATTGCAAATACATATAAATCCCCCTATCTTTTAATTCAGATTTTTTTTATTTAATAACACGATAGCCAACTAACTTTATTAAGACCTAGACTGATTCCACACTTGCATCTTGTTTTGGTAGAAGTACAGCCAAATGCTGTTCTAAATAAATTTTCTTCTGATTAAACTCATTTTCAATTTGTTGCTGACAATCGGTACAACTCATCCCATTAATTTCCATCATCACACAATATGGATAATTCTCATTTTTCAATCTTACAAATTGATTTTTTGAATAGAATTATCCGATTCACCACACAACACCCTCTATAATCTTTTTAAAATAGGATTTAATGCTAAATATTTCAATTAAAACAATTATAATAGTTAGCCTAATCTAACCAACAATTATATCTTATCTCCTGGTGTTAGACTTGTCAAACAAATATATAATAAAAAAATAAACTATTACTAGCATAGTTATTATTTTTAGGCAAAGTTTAATATATCACATTGCAATACAGTTTTTAAGCTTACTGTCTACCAGATAGATAATCAGTAAAAAGTATCATAGAAGCTTCATTTTTAGATAAATTAAATCAGCAAGATATTTTGAATGAATATTTTTAGTAAAAGGATATCCATGAGTATTACAAAGATACCGAACTTTTTTATAAAGTTTTAGCATTTTTTCTTTAAAAACCTGTTCAAAAGTATTAGTGATACATAATTGATGATTAACAATAGCTTCATGTTCACGCCTTAATAATAGCATCGGAGCTTTGACAAAATAAAATTAAAATCACTAAAATAGCACCTATGCATCGCTGAAATACTAAAGACAGTAATTAAAGGTGGCTGTTTATTAAGGTGAATAGACTGTAAAATTATATAACCGATGATTCCTACTGATGCTATCATAATGATATTTAAGTACATGCTCGAGACAACTGGTGAAAACAAAGCTAAATTATCCAATGATACATCCACATTAATATTTGAAAATAAAATATATAGCGGTGTATAAAAAATTTCTCATCATTATCACAGGAAACAAAACACAAAAACGACTGAATTACAATAAGAATGAAGGAATAGACCATTCCATAGATTATAATATACTGCTATTACTATAGATATTAATAAATAGATCAGGCTAACAATAAATGCGATAAGCGAAGAAAATAATAACGGATTTTTTTATTCTATACATCAATATATCCTCCTCTAATAAACGTTTATGCATCAAATAGCTGAACAATAGATCAATCAAAAAAGCAAGGTAGTTTTCTATCTTGCTTTTCTAAATATTCTATAAATCATCTTCAATAGCACTAGACTTTGCATAAGCAGTAGATTTTGCTTCAAAAAAATCGGTCTTAATGTTATTTGCATTACTATAAATACTTACCCATTTCATTGCTTCAGGTTCTGTCTCAAATCCTTCATATAATGGTTCAAAATTCAATGAAAATGCTCTTAAATTACCGAGATAATGAATATAATCACTGACCATATCCATCGTTAGACCCTCAATTCGATTTCCCAAGACATATTGCCCCCAAGCAATTTCCTCTTCAACTCCACGTTTTAGCATATTACGATAAACCTCAATCTTTTCAGGGGTAAATAATGTCGGTTCTTCCTTTTGCAGCTCAATAATCATATTTCTAAATAACCATAAATGTGTATTTTCATCACGATTAATATAACGAATCTCTTGAGCTGATCCCGACATCTTACCCATTCGTCCTAAATTATAAAAGAACATAAATCCTGAATAAAAATAAATTCCTTCCAAAATATAATTAGCCATAATCGTTTTCATTAAATGAAAACTATCTTTATGTTCAAGAAATGCATTATACTGTTCACCAATAAATTCATTTCGCTTCAACAAATGTTCATCAAATTTCCATTGATATAAAATTTCATCTCGTTTAGTTGGTGAACAAATTGAATCAAGCATATAGCTATAACTTTGTGAATGGACCGCTTCTTGAAATGCTTGAATGGTTAAACAAAGATTAATTTCATTTGCTGTAATATACTCACCAATATTAGGAAGATTGGCTGTCTGTAAAGAATCTAAGAAAACTAAAAATGAAAGAATCTTATCATATGCGGTTCGTTCTGCCTCACTTAACAAACGATAATCTCTAATATCTTGAGTCAAATTTATTTCTTCTGGAATCCAAAAATTATTCATCGCCTGACGGTACCAATCACTGACCCACTGATATTTCATATTATTAAAATCATTAAGATTTGTTGTATTTCCATTTATCATTCGACGTTTTCTTACATCAATATCACCTTTAGCATTAAATAATGCTTTTTGTTTAAGTTCCATTATTACCTCCTATGAACTGCATGATTCACATTCTTCAACTTCTAAAGACTGGCTTCTAACATAATATAATGTTTTAACACCATACTCCCAAGCTTTAATATACAAATTAAGCAACTTTCTAAAAGTAAACTCATTTGTCATATATAAATTAACTGATTGTGACTGGTCGAGATGACGCTGCCTAATTCCCGCTGCTTTAACAATCCACTCTTGATCAATATAATGCGCATTTTTATATAACCAAAAAGTTTCAGAATCTAAGTCGGGAGCAACTCTAGTAATCATACTTCCCTTTTTCTCTTCCATAAAATACTTTTTCATGATAGGATCAACAGCTGCTGTTGTTCCAGCAATAATTGAAGTTGAACTGGTTGGAGCAATCGCTAAAAGATATCCATTTCTTAAACCATTTTCTTTGATTTTAGCTTGAAGATTTTGCCATGCTTTACTTTGATAGCGACGTTTTATAAAGTATGCACCTGTTTCAAAATCACTACCATTAAACAATGAGTAACTTCCTTTTTCTTTAGCTAAATCACATGAAGCTTCCAACGCAAAGTAATTAATCTTTTCATAAAGCTGCTCAATAAACTGTAAATGCTCATCACTTTCAAATGACATTTTCAATTTTACCAGCATATGATGATAACCACTTGTTCCTAATCCAATCGCACGATATTTTTGATTAGTTATTTTGGCAAAAGGAATTGGATAATAATTTAAATCAATTACATTGTCCAAAGCCCTAATTACAACACTGATAACGTGTCTCAATTCATCATCATTTAAGACATCAAGATGACCTAATGTTAATGAAGCTAAATTACAAACTACAAAATCACCTGGTTTTGTTTTTTCAACAATAATAGTTTCACCATTAACCTCAATTTCCTCAGACGGTAAGATCTCCATCGCTTGCATATTTTGAGCAATTTCTGTGCAAAGATTACTGCAATATATCATTCCCTGATGAGGATTAGGATTAAAATTATTAACATGATCGCGATTAAATGTGAAAGGAGTTCCTGTTTCAACTAGTGATTTAATAATTAAACGAACAATTTCTTTAACTGTCATAACGCGTTTAGGAATTCGGTCATCTTCAACGCACTCATAATATTTCCTTTCCCACTCTTCACCATAACAATCCTCTAAATAATAACCTTTAACTTCATGTATCTCGTGTGGACACATCATGTACCATGAAGCTTCCAAATCATTTTTAGCTAATTTCCAAAATAAATCTGGATAACAAACCGCAGGAAAAATATCATGTGCTTTCATTCGATCATCGCCATTATTTGTTCTAATTTGTAAAAATTCGGGTAGATCTTTATGCCATGCATCCAAATATACTGCTGCTGCTCCCTGCCGAACTCCTAATTGATCTACTGCTGTTGCAGTATCATTTACAAGTTTAAGCCATCGAATCACACCTCCTGCTGCTCCTTTGAAACCTCTGATACTACTTCCATTAGCACGTACTTTTCCAAAATACAGTCCCATTCCACCACCGTTTTTTGAAACTTTAGCAAAATTATCTATACTTTTATATATTCCTGCTAATGAATCATCGACAGTATCAATAAAACATGAACTCATTTGATGAAATGGCTTTCTCGCATTAGACATAGTTGGTGTTGCCATCGTCACTTTTAAAGTACTTAAAATATCATAAATCTCTTTTGCCCACTTAACTCTATTTGATTCATTCATGGCCAAATGCATAGCAATTGACATAAACATTTCCTGTGGTTTTTCAATAATTTCGCGGTCATGATTTTGAATCAAGTATCTTTTAACAATCAATTCAAGACCACTATATGTAAATAATTCATTTCGCGATTCGCTAATATACTGTCCTAACATGTCTATTTCATCTTTTGAATAGCTTTCAAGAATATATTGTCCATAATAACCTTGTTGTGCTAAATAGTTAATCCGCTCATAAAAAGTATATCTACCAGCGGTATTCATTTTTTGGTCAACCTGTTGATTTACATCATAAGTTAAAAATCGAGCTGAAATCATCTCCCATTTAGGTGCTTCTTTACTAATTAATTCCACACTCGCTTTCATCAACATTTTCAACGCTTCAAAATGACTCATACCCTCTTTATAAAATGTTTTAAATTTCACTAATAATAATTGCAATGAATATTCTTCTTGAGGATAGTCTTTGTGAATCTTCAATAGAACCTTTTTTAGATTTTGATCTCCCAATAAGGCAAGCAGTTCATCAATTATCAATCGCTGCTCCGTATGCTTTTGACGATATAAAATATAAGCTTTTGCTACTTGAAGATATCCATGTTTCATCAATGTTTCTTCAACCAAATCTTGAATTGCTTCAACAGACATATCAGCTATAATATGTTTTTCAATATCTGCAATCATCTTTTTTAATTCATCATCTTTTATTGTTTCAGATAAACTGCAAAAAGCTTTTTTTATTGCTGTTTCTATTTTATTGTTATCATAGTCTTGAAAAAGACCATTTCTTTTTTGTATCAACATTTTTTTCACATCCTTAGAATGCCATTCTAGCATAGTCATTCGATTATCTTCAACGAATATGCTTAAGCATATTTTATTCTTTCACAATAATCATAAATATAAACAAAAAAAGATGTATCTAACAACACATCCTTTTATAAAAAAATACTTCTAGTTTTAAATTCAATCGTTTGATTTAACGGTCCTAATGAAAGCATTTTCATATCTTTTTCATCATATTGAGGAAATTCAACTCTTGTTATCTGATTATTCCAATATGTTTTAAAATAATATTCTCGAGTTGCTAAGTTAATAAACATCGTATATTGAGTATAATCAGAAGTTTGATTTGCTGTAATGACGACCCCTTTAGGAATACTGACCGTTTCCATGATCCGGAAACAAGTTATCACAGCTTGATGACGATCAATTGGAATATCTGTATATGTTTTTTGAAATGCTGCTCTAATAAAACGTGATGGTGGTGTATAATCCCCTGGTAAACCTAATGTTCCTGCACCTTGTCCAAATGGAGTAAGTTTTATATTGTTCCATATTGCTTCTTGAAATTGATATGGCGATAAATTGTAATAATTTCGTAAATTAGTCATATGCCAAGAAAAATCTGGACTATTTGCAAGAACACCAATAGGATTATTAATCGCATGTAGACCATCTATTGTTTTTTCAATCACCATACAATTGTTATTTGCATCGCTTATTATCCAATGAAGAGGAGCTGCTATATGTGTAATACTATCTTCTACACCAATAATTTTGATGACTTTTATTAATTCTTGAGCTTCTTTTACTGAAGCACATTGACTTAATAAAAAATAAACTAGTTCAAAAGCAGCGATCGGGATAATTGATGTATTATCTTTTTTTAGCCCATCATATTGAGCAAACCCAGAAAAATATAATGCCGCAACTGCAAATCCATGGTCATTAACACCATCACTTAAAGCAACAGGAGAGACATCTTGCCCGATACCAAGAATATTGTACTTATTTTCAATATCATGAGTATTTAGAACATTGCGCCACTGGTATTTTGCAGGAATATAATAAAGTTCAGGATTTAATTCAAATGAAAAATCCATTGTTCGACCAAAATAAATATCTCCATTATCTGAATATATCTTTATTGCTGTACACATCTATGATTCCTCCTAATCATTCCTCCTTTAAATATATTAACCTAAATTATAAATAGACCCGATTAAAATTTAAAAAAAGGGAATTTTATTTCCCTCCTTATATCTTTTCTCCATTTGTTGCAATAACTTCTTTCATCCAATCAAAACTTTTCTTTTTATATCGATTATATGTTCCGCTACCATCATCATTTTTATCTACATAAACAAAACCATAACGTTTTTTCATTTCCCCGGTACTAAGTGAAACAAGATCAATAGCCCCCCACATCGTATAACCAATACAATCTACATGATCAATATTAATGGCATCTTTCATGTTTTTAAAATGATCTTTTAAATATCGGATCCGATAATCATCTATAACTGTATCATTTTCAAAATGATCGATTTCACCCATTCCGTTTTCAACAATCATAATTGGTTTTTTATAACGATCATAAAGTTCATTCATAACATAGCGCAATCCAACAGGATCAATTGGCCAACCCCAAGGGGTTGCTTCTAAATAGGGATTTAGATCCATTGCTAATCCGATAATATTTAATTTAGTGTTAGCATTAACGGTTGTTGTTCTATAGTAGCTAAAAGTAATAAAATCTAGTGGATATTCTTTTAGTAAATCATCATCACCTGGCTCCTTAACCAGTACGACCCCTTCTTTTTCAAATAATGCTTGTGCATAATATGGATATCCGCCAGTTACCATAGTGTCTGCATAAAAATATGATAATCTTCTAGTATTCATATGTGCCATCATGTCCTCAGGCTTGCAAGTTAATGGATATAAACCACTCATTGCATACATTGTTCCTACCATGCACCCTGGCATCATTTCATGAGCCATTTTTGTTGCCAATGAACTAGCAACAAAAACATGATGCATCGCTTGATAATGCGTTTGACTATCAATTTTATGAGTTCCCATTTGAGCATAACCCTTTACAACATTAAGCTCATTAAATGTCAACCAATATTTTACTTTCCCTTTAAAACGTTCAAATAATGTTTTACATAATTTTAAGTAGCAATTAATTGTATGGCGTGATGACCATCCATCATAATGATCAGCTAAATATGCAGGAATTTCATCATGACAAATTGTAATTAAAGGCTCTATGTGATACTTTAATAATTCATCAATAACATTCTCATAAAACTTCAAACCTAACTCATTTCCTTCAGCCTCTTCGCCTGTCGGAAAAATTCTTGTCCAGCAAATACTAAAACGATAAACATTAAATCCCATTTCTGCCATTAAAGCGATATCTTCTTTATAACGATGATAAAAATCAACTCCATCACGACTTGGATAATAACGCTCAGGATCAATATATCCAGTTGCTCCTTCAGGAATTTCAGCCTTTAATGGTGACGAACCAAGCGTTCCATCTTTACACTTATAAGTTACCTGACGTAACGTATCAACATTACCATCTGTTACAAAATCTGCTGTAATCAAGCCGCGATTACCTTCACCAAATCCACCCTCATATTGAAAATCAGCACTAGCTCCACCCCATAAAAAATTATCTGGAAATCTACTCATACTTTGTTCCTCCTTTGATACTACTATTATAACGGAGTTTTTTATATAAACTTAAAAGTTCGCATTTTGGAAACTTCTATATTCAGCAACAATCAAGTCATTAATCAAAGGATAGATATAACTATGTGTTTGTAATTTAGATAAATGCTGATAGACAAGACAAATATCAACATCGGGATGATTTACCATCATTTCGTTTGCAGTAATTAAAATAACCTTTTTATTTTTATAGTCGTATTTTTTCTTTTCATCAAATGATGATAACTGATACTTATTTAAATAGTTACCAGAATTAGAATAAATGATCACAACACCTTGTTCACTATTATTTTTTAAGTATTCGTCTTGTTTAACATCATTTACATAACTCATAATAAATTTATGATTATAGGCCAGTTTATACTGCAAATCTAACGCTCCCAATTGTGAAAAAAGTGTTCCAAATGCCGTGACTTTTGGATATTGATAAATTATTTGAGCAATTTTTCTAATCACTGTCATATCAATATTTTTGATTATTTCAATATCCTGAATAACTTTGTCAATATAGGTATTTGCGTCTTGATTAGCAATATATTGTTGGATATTGGCAACATAATTATAATCACTGTTAAAACGATTTTCCTTAAAATATGCTTCTGCCTTAAAATCGGAATAATCTTCAAAATTTAATGATCGTACAAACTTACTAATAGTTGATTTTGATACATGACATAAATTTGCAACATCATTAATACTAAGATTTTGCAAATTATCAAAATTCAAAAGCATTGTATAAGCAATACTATAAAAAGTACTATCTTCACTATATTCATTTATTACATCAATAAGCCTAACCAATAATATTCCCATTAACCTATCTCACTTTCTTTGCTTATTAGAATACTAATTTCATATAAATTACGTCATCCGTTGGATTATCATAATGTGGTTCAATTTTTTTAAAAACATATTTTTTATATAACGAAATCGCCCTTTTTAACGGTTTGATTGTATCCAAAACCATCTCCTTGAGCAGTTTCAATAATTGCTTCAATTAATTTTTGACCTTGTCACTGATTACGAAAATCTGGTTTTACATATAGACGTTTCATTTCACAGCATTGATTACGATGGTGACAATAAACAATACAGCCAACAGCTTTACCATCAGTCGACAACCGCTAAAATACGCCCATGAGACTATAGATATCTTCTTTTTAAATCTTCTAATTCAGCATCTATGTTTTGAAAAGAGAAATCTCGATTCAATGAATTTGTATACTCAATAATCAATTCTTTTATTTCCGCAAGATATTTTTCTCCATCAACAATCAACATTATTTTTCACCTCAAATATAATTTATTTTGATACTATCATTCTAACATAAAATAGTAATCAGCCAAACTCTAGATTCATTTAAAATAATTGATAAAAAAGCAAAGTCATTATGTTTGACTATTATAAAAATAAGGCGTATTATTCAACATGAACATGGTTCATATAAAATTATAAGGAGGAAATATTTTGAATTTACCATCAACATCAAAAGAAGAAATAATTTCTATCTGTCAACGTTTAGCTAAAGAAAAAGGTCTATCTTCAATTAATATGCGTTCTGTTGCAATTGAATGTAGTGTTTCAGTAGGCGCAATATATAACTATTTTCCATCAAAATCAGAACTCTTATGTTCGACTATCGAAAGTATTTGGAAAGATATTTTTCACATGTCTAGTGAACAATTTAGTTTTACGAATTTCATTGAATGTTTGACTTGGTTATTTGAAAGTATTCAAGAAGGCAGCCAAGAATATCCTGAATTTCTTTCAAAACATGCAATGTCTTTAGCTGCTGAAGATAAAGTCGTTGGACAAAAAATGATGAAAAAATATTTTTTCCATTTAAAACAAAATTTATTAATTGTATTAAAAAAAGATCAAAAAATAAGAAAAGATGCTTTTAATCAAAAATTAGATCAAACTTTATTCATTGAGTATATTTTTGAACTTTTCATTTTTTCAATCGTTAATCCACAACAAAACTACCAAGGTATTATTGAGTTAGTTGAACGATATTTATACTAGCCCACTTATTACGAAGTGGGAATACTTATAATTCAAAGTGAACAGTGTTCAGATTAATTATGGAGGTTTATTATGAAAGTAAAAAAGCATAATTTATTATTAATAGCTTCAATCGTGTGGCTTATTGCTGGTTTCAATATTTTAAAAATTGGAATTGAAACATATGTTGGATATACAAAGTTATTAAATTTCTTTCTCTCAATCATTGTTTTTATTATTTTTTGGTTTGCTATATTTTACAAATTAACTAAAAAACATACCCATAGAATTCATAGCTATGAAATAGAAAAACAATTCTTTTTAAATTTCTTTGATCTTAAATCATTTATTATTATGGCATTTATGATAATTTTTGGTATAACAATTAGAACATTTAATTTATTACCGGATAGATTTATCGCTATTTTCTATACTGGTTTAGGAGCTGCGCTATTTTTGGCCGGTATCATCTTTGGTTTAAATTACTATAAATCATTAAATAAGACTTTAGATTATTCTCCTAAATCTTTAATAAATATTGCTATTATATATTTTATTTTAGCAATGGCTGGGGGTGTTTTTTATCGTGAATTTACAAAATTTTATGCTTATTCAATGCCTACCGTATTAAGTGTAATTCATCCTCATTTATTAATTTTAGGAACATTACTGTTTATCATCCTAGCTGTAATTGCAAAAGTGACAAATATACAAAATAATCGACTATTTAAAAAATTTGTAATCATTTATAATTTTTCTTTACCTTTTATGATCCTCACTATGCTAATTCGTGGGATTCTACAAATAACTAATACGGCTATAAATAGTTTGATAGATAAGATGCTTTCTGGTTTTGCAGGACTTTCACATATTACTATGATGATTGCATTACTAATATTATTAATTTCTTTAAAAAAAGAATTTACAGATTAAGGAGAAATACATTTATATGTCAATATTACTTATTATGGCAATTATTTTCATGACGCTAGCATTGGTTTTTTATACAATCGGTGTTTTTGCTGAAAAAAGAGTGGCAGTTTACTAAAATGGCATGCTTTGATATTTTGGCTTGGCTTTATTTGTGATACATCAGGAACGAATATTATGGGACAAATATCAGGGCACAATTTTAATTTTAATCTCCACGTCATTACTGGATCAATTGCTTTACTTTTAATGGCTTTTCATGCAGTTTGGGCAACAGTAATACTAATTAAGAAAAATGATCGTGCTAAAAAAACTTTTCATAAATTTAGTATTATCGTTTGGTCAATATGGTTGATTCCTTATATAATTGGTATTTATATTGGAATGAAGGGTTAAAAGAAGAGAGACTGTCATGTTTCCCTTCCTTTAACTTATATATAAAAATACAAGCATTCCTAAATATTCAAAAATCATTTTCCATCAATAATAGTTAAAAAAGTAACACTACCCAATAATCAATGGAGGTAATATTCTTTTAAAACTGTATTTCTAATATCAATTCTTCCAATAGCATAATTAGCTATTTTTTATTCCTTAAGCTTTATAAATTGATACAACAATGTAGCCATTGCGAGTCCAACTCCAATTAATAGTATTTCAATAAATAATGTCTTGCCTTTTTCCTTTTCCTCGGTATATATTAAAGGATATGTCCTTCCTACAACTACAAAATTTTCTATATAAAATAACAGACTCATATGCGTCTCAATCTTTAAGATTTGTCAGACTCTCAGAATAAACAGTCTATTAACAAATCATACCTACAGGCGAAATACTCTTTCATAAAATATATTCTTATAATAACTTTGTATATTATCAATTATATCCATCTTAAATATCAAAAAAATACATGCAACACCATAAATTATAAATATTTACTAGCTTCTTTAATACTTAGCTTATTCATTAGAGTACGATATTTAATAATAAAGTTTATTACCCATACCAAATTAGTTCTAGAATAATTTCTTAAACTCCAGCCAATTGCTTTATTAATAAAAAACTCATCACTTCCAAAACTATTAACAATTTTTTGCTCCAGCAAGTTTGTATTTGTCTTATCTTTGCGCTAGGGTGAGGGAATTCCATAAAATGTAAATAAATCTCTCATATATTTTGACGTTTTATCTGCTTTTTTAATATCTTGTTGTTTTTCAAATAACTTCTTTTATCATTGTATATTTATTCATAATATTTCCTTTAATAGTATAAACACGTGTTAACCACATTGTTAATAATGTATTTAGTCTATTCTTCAACGCCAATGATTTCAAAAATATCGTTCTTATAATAAGATTTATCTAGGTGATACTTCTATCTAAATATGCTTCAATAAATTTTTTTGAAGGGGAATAAATATTATTAGGCAGCTTTTCTATTTCAAACCAGCACCACTCATCTTGTTTATCTGGTTCCATAGCTTTTAAATCTCCATCGTAATTTTTAGCAATAATATGTATCGTTACATAGTGCTTATTTAATTGAATATCATCGACTACATTAAAAACTTCTATCTGTGAGATATTTAAATTAGTTTCTTCTTTAACTTCTCTAATTGCTCCTTCAAAAATAGTTTCATGATACTCTTGTTTTCCACCTGGTAGACACCATGTGTCCGGTTCATAGATGCCACCAGTATCAACCCCATCTTTTACCCGATGTCCTAAAAGAATCTGATTATTCTTGATTAACAAAACACCTATTCCCACTTTAATGATTTTCTCCATATTATTTCCTCATTTCTAATTGGATTTATCTAACTGTACTCTTAAGCTTCTCATGACGAGTTTGATACATTGTATTTTTAAGTTTTTTAATTATTTCAAGATCATCAGATTTATAAAAAGTGATTTTTTCTTCATTAGTGAATTGAATAAGTTCATCTTTTCCTAAAATCTTTGCTAAATTAACAACTAATGCATTCAAGGCTTTTTGATTATAATAAAAGATAATTACTTTTGCTTTTTTACAATGAATCAGTTTTCTAATTACATCTCCATCTACAATATCTAAGGAATGACCAAAAAAATAGATATAAAATTGTTCATTGTCATTTAACCATTTAGTGTAGTTATTACCTGTTTTTTTAACAATCCTTTGATAATACTTTTGAAATTCAAGATAATCATACTTATCATTATCGGTGACATTTTTAATTTCTGAGCCAATTCCAAAAACCATATTATTTTCTTCTTTTATCCTATCTTTAGCAGCAAATCCATGAATATAATGAACTGTATTTGTTTCTTTTTTATACATTCTTGTGTACGTATCAGTATAATTAAAAGAAATGAGTTTAGTTACTGGTAAATATTTAAATAATTCAATTTTCTTGGTTTTAGTATTTAAAAATCGTGTTAAATATATTTCTAATAACCATGTTAATTCTTCCAATTCTCGATATAAATGTTTCTTTGTGAGTTCTATCTGATGCTGAAAATCGGTATTATTTCCACGTTCTTCTGTTACAATCTTAAATAATTCAATTAAATTACTAGAATATCGTGAAGCGAGCATAGTTTCTTCTCGAGTATGCCAGTTAAGATTATTTGAAATATATGATAATATCTCTATTTGTTTAGCAATGACATATTCAAGATCTGACCACTTATCCCCAATCATACTTTTATTTTTTAAGACATATGTAAGCCAATAATTTTCTTTACATGCTTTGATAAATTGAGAAGTTTCAGATGTTGGAGTTAAGTTTGAAAAATATTTTATTGCTTTGGCAGAAACCGACTTTTCTTTAAAAACCTTATCTAATTTTTCTTTTAATATATCATTATATTCATTTTGATATATGAATTGATTATCCTTAAATCCTTGATAAACCGTTGCAATAGTCTTACAAAAATTTATAAAATCTTCGTAACGAGTATTAAAACCATGTGCAATATCAAAGCCGTTACCAATTACTAATATATTCTCCATCACCATACTCCCCTTTATCAATCAAAATTTTAATTTACTAATTATTATCTAACTATTTTTTACTGTCAACTATTAAATAAACCTTTATAAACAGATAGACTCAGTGCTAGGCATTTTCACCTTTAACAATGATAAGATAATAAAAAAATTGCAATAAAAATAAAATAAATATCTTCTTATTTTGAATTCTTTTGTTCTATCATTAATATTAATTTGATTAGGCATATTGATTTAGAGTCATTGAACAAGGGCTAACTTTCCAATGCTTAAGCAGTAACCACGTTTTCAAATTGTGTATAAAGTTCTGGTAGTGCTTCTAAATCCTCATTCTTTGCTTCTTTAAGCATCTTACTATCTTCTTGGATTGGATCACAATAATATTACATTATACTTTTATATTATAGCTTAAACCTAAAGCTATTACTAATATTATTAGTAATACGTATTTAATCCATAAATAAAAAAATCAAAAATATTAAACACTTTTGATTTTTCTTTCCTTATAATAATAAATTTTATCATGATCATTTATTTCCCGTTTAATTGTGCATGGTTGCCCATAAGCAACAACATTTTTAGGAATATCTTTTGTTACAATACTTCCAGCACCAATAACACTATTATCACCAATTGTAATACCTGGTAAAATAATTGTTCCAGCACCAATCCATACATTTTCACCAATATAAACTGGAAGATTGAATTGATATGCTTCTTTTCTTAATTCCGGTAAAATTGGGTGAGTTCCAGTAATAATTGTAACATTTGGACCCATCATAGTATAATCACCAACATAAATCTCAACATCATCTACTAAAGTTAGATTGAAATTGGCATATACTCCTTTACCAAAATGTACATACTTCCCACCCCAATTAGCATGAAATGGTGGTTCAATATGACATCCATCACCAATCACTGCAAACATTTCTTTTAGCAATCCCTTACGTTTTTGTTTTTCTGAAGGTCTTGTTACATTATAATCATATAATTTTTCTACACACTGTAGTTGTTCTTTTAGAATTTCCGCATCATTTGAACGATAAAGTTCACCCTCATTCATTCGTTTTCTTTCATCATTAAAGCCCATGGTTTAACTCCCTTACATTTATATCTCAAATTTTAAATCCAATTATATTATAATATAGCTTTAATCAATGTAATAGTATCTAATGTTTGATAATGCTATCAAAATGTTAACTATAAATAATTTGTTCAGTGATTTAATCACTATTTCTTATCAATAATATTTTCTTTCCCCTTATTCATCGTTTCAGAAGAAAAGAATGTACCATCAAGCTTAACGATATCTGAATCTTTTTATATTCCTAAAAAAGAATAGCCACTTCCAAAATCATCCATAGAGTAGTTGAATCCAGCCTAATGAATTTTCTCAATAATTTTACTAAAAACTTCTAGTTAGGCAAAGACCATTGTTTCAGTCAATTCTAATTCAAGATATTTAGTTGGGAATCTATGGTACATGGCCATCTCTTCCTTCTTATTACCGCCTAAATTAAGAAAGCGCTTTTATGACTATATAATCATATATGCCCCTTTAACTAATGGTAAAGCTATAAAAGTATTTCTCATTGACATTGAACTACATTTATTTTAATCTTCCTATATAAACAACCGTCTTATTCTCCATTACTAACTGTCCGTTATTGCTATATTTATCAAATACATTTTCTAAGGCAGCAATGTATTCAAAATAATTCTGATCAGTTTTTTTTAAAGAATATGAACCTGAGATACAGCGCTTAATAAAACCCTTCTGGTCAAAAAATAAAGGATTTGGAAACTCCATACGCTTATAGTGCATATCAAAAAATTCCTTTATTCTTTCATCATCGCGTTTAATCCCGCCATTAAAACCAACAAAGTTTTGGCAATACTGTTTATAAATTTGAAAGCACTCTTGATTCAATGGTGACTCCATTTCTCGTACATTCCAAACCAATGCTACCCGCCCTTCTAATTTTAAGATTCTCTTACATTCTCTTTTAAACTCATGAACATTGAACCAATGAAATGCCTGAGCAGATATAATAAAATCAACAGAACTAGTATCTAACGTAGTATTACCAGCAGTTCCATTGATAGCATGCAATTTATTATATTTATTTAATTTATTGACTAATTCATTTCTCATATCTTTATTAGGTTCGACACAAAAAACCTTACTACCTTTTTCTAATAACAGCTTTGAAAATTTACCAGTTCCAGCACCTATATCTGCGATTATCGATGTTGATTTAAAACCATAGTCAGTATATAACTTTTCTATTAATATAGTCGGGTACTCCGGTCTACCATCCTCATAAAGATTTGCTAGGCCATCGAATTTTATTGTACTATCCATATTATTAATACTCCTTTATTGATAAGTCTTTTTTTATCAGTTATTAATCTTGTTGCTTCTTCAATACTTTGCATTCCACCACAACCTCTCGTAATAACACCAGATAAAGCCATGTCATCTTTAATAAGTTCTTCTTGCACCTTTTTAGTTAAATTAACAATTTCTTGAGCCCGTTACTAGACAATTTTCTTTCATCTGTTAAATAAATGCTGTGATTGTTGCTCTTAAATAGTTTTACACCTAATTCTTCTTCCAACTGCATCAACCACCATAGCAATATCAGCTAAATTGAATATATAATTTAGACGCTTTAGTCATATTTTCTTCTCTTACGGCTACTAAAAATATGTTAAAATCAAATAACCATAAACTATCTCCAATAATAATATATTTTCATTATGCCATATCAAAAATTTATTAACAATACTAACATTAAGCAATAAACACAACGATCAAAGCATAAACTACTAAAGTGATTATCATATTCAAAGAAATGATTGCCGAAGCAAAACCGCAATCATCATTACTTTTATATAAAGGGGAAATCTGCATTGGAATAGCAAAACCAGTAGGACTCATAAAATAAATCAAAACTGCAATCATAAAAACCTTATCAATCATAAGCCCTGGAAAGAAGATAAAGAAACCAATAATCACTAGAATATAAAAAATAATTCTAGCAACTAACAATTTTAACACTGCTCCCAATATTTCCATATTGATATTCAAATCATACCCAATGATAAATAAAATTACGCCTACAATCGGTGCTGTTACTTGGGTGATTGTATTACTGTATATTCCTAAATATGAACTGTTTGATAAAAAATTATATGTACCTAATAAATTAAGTCCTAACCCCAAAATAACTGCAATTACAAATGAATTAGTTAGAATTGTTTTAATAAGTTCCCTAATCCTTGTTTCACCAGCACCCGCTCTTGCAACCATAATTGGAATAATTACAAAAGCCATAAAAACACCTGCTAAATCAAATATTACAGTATTACTTGAAGCCCCTACAATTGATAGATACAAGGGCAAAGCTACATTACCACCTTCACATGTCGTTAACAAGTAAGGTGAAATATGAGCAAATTTTTCCCCAGTAAAATTTATTATAAATCTTCCAATAAACAAAATAACACAATATGCAATAAACACATATAAAACAATAAAAATAGCTGAAGTCTCTAGCTTAGAAGTAAAAAGGATATTAAAAATCATTATTGGAAATAAAATATTAAATACTATTTTATTTGCTCCATCTTTTTGACTTGGTGTAATAAAACCTCTTATTCTTGAAAAAGTTCCTATTCCAATCATAAATATAACAGGAAATATTGTTGTTACTGCTCTCATTTAAACTCCTCCTCTAATATTTTCTTGCATTTAATTTAACATCATATTTTATTTACTTAAATACATTAAAGTCTATTTAGAAGAGGTTTTACAAATCAATCCTTAAAAAAGAATATTTTTGTAAAAAGGATTTACATTTTAAATAAAAATATTGTTCCTAAAGGAACAATATTTTCATAAACCTATTATTTTTCATTAAATAATTCAGACTTCTTTTCAAGAATTTGAGCAACAACTAAACAAGCCGGACAATCGCAATATTTAGCCCCGTTAGCTTTAATTTCTTTAGCATGGCTTTCAATATTTTTAGCATTTTCTTCACCAAAATAAGCTTTACCATTGTCAGAACCAGCAAACCTAATTAAATTATCAATTGGCATAATATCTTCTTCTAATTCAGCGATATATTTCTTAGTCTCAGCCATTTCGCTTTCTGTTCCAATCGCATTTAACCATGCTTGGGCAGCTTCCTTTGTTTCATTACTGCAAGTTGGAGCAACAATCAATTCACGTGTCTTTTCAGCAATATAATTTAATACTTCTTTGTTCATAAACTACATTCCTTCTTTCCTATAATATTTAAATATATTATACTATATTCATTTATTTGTTACAATTTATTGCATAAATTATATATTTCTTACATGGTAACTCAAGGTTATTATATTCAAATCTAAAAAATACAATCAAAATTAATAAAACAGTAATCTCCAATCCCTATATTGGTACCCTTGACTATAATAAAATGGAGATTTTATAACTTCATCTTTAATAAGATTCACAAAATCATTCATAATAAATGCCTCCATTTTTAAGTTTAATTAACTTATAATGCTGTCCCTTTTTTAGGAGTAAACAGCGCTCCCATATCCGCTCCTTCTAATTGAAGCAGTGCAATCTTTTTTTCAAGACCACCAGCATAACCAGTTAAGTTTCCGTTACTTCCAACGACTCGATGACAAGGAATAATGATTGAGATCGGATTGTGTCCAACTGCACCGCCAACAGCCTGTGCTGACATTGTTTTTAAACCTTTTTGCTTTGCTAAAACGGCTGAAATGTCGCCATAGCTGAGGGTTTGTCCATATGGTATTTCTAGCAATATTTGCCATACAGCAAGACGAAATTCACTTGCTTGAAGAGCCAAAAGAGGAATAAAATCTGGCTTTTGACCATTAAAATATAAGTTAAGCCATTCCTTTGTTTGTTTAAATACTGGTAACTCTACGTTCTTATATTCTTTTGATAAATTAGCGCCAAAATATTTTTGACCATCAAACCATAGACCTGTTAATGCTTCACCATTACTAGCTAATGTTATTGCTCCTAACGGTGAAGTATATTTAGATATGTATTGCATATTTCCTCCTTATAAATAATAATTGTTAAATATTAAATGTTTATTAGTAATATTTATTATAGCACAGATAATAAAATTATTTTAAGTTTATTTTCCATAACAAAAAATGGCTAATCACTAAGATATAGCCAAATTAAATATTTTATTGAATAATTTTAATATCTTCTTTAAGAAGATCATAACGCAATCCTTTTAAAATTAACATATAATACTTATCATTTATACTTTCAAATATAGTGTTCTTACTAATTTCTAGTTGATCGCCAACTTTAAATTCTAATAATCCTAATTTATAAGACATTTTAAACTCTATTTTCATTTTCGCACCTCTATACTGGAACTCAGTATACCATTAATATTACTTCAAAACAACAATAAGACATCATAAGTATGCTACTAATATTTATTATTGTTCTTTTTATAATTCTTTATTTAACTATATATATCTTCTTACTTGATTCATATATTGTTCATAAGCAATTCCAAACTTGCTGATACACCATTGCTCCTCTGAAAGAATAACCCAATGTATAGAGATTTGAAATAGTAATAAAATTATAAATAAGATTATTGATTGTGTTAATAATACGGTTCTTAAAAAGAAAATAAAATATGACATATACATTGGATTTCGAGAGAAACGGTAAATCTCGTTAGTATTTAAGCCATCATTTCTTGGAGAAAAAATCTTTAACCAAAACAATGCACATTCCCAATCCTAACAAATAAACCAGTAGACCTAAACAAAACTGCCAAGATAAATCAATTATTACTGATAAGAAAAAATATATAAATATTCCGATATTGGCCATCTGATAAATTACATAAGCTATTTTCTCATTGCCTTGCAGTGGAGCAAAATATCCAGCCCGTTTGATTGCACCATCGTTAATAAATGCTATTAATAAAAAAGGAATAAGTAAAATAAATGCATTCATTTTGTTTCCCCTATTTCTAATCTAACTACCCCTATAATTGGAAACATGATCATCATTACCTCTTAGAGCAACCATATGTACAAGTGTATTTATCACCAATTTCTTCACCATTACAGCAATAATGTTCTGCTTTATTCCCACGTAAAAACTGTTACTTCAATTGTAAATTCATATTCTTCATTATACCATTTTTTCACAATCAGTCGCCCGCTTTTATTAGGTTATCTAATTTTACTATAATTATAGATTTAGAACAATTGAAATCAATTTACTCGTCATAAATTATAAAAAAACAGACTTCTTTTAGGAAATCTGTTTAGTAATTATTTTTATCATGGCTATTTTGACAAACGAACTATATTTTCAACTTGCGTTTCTTTGTCCAAACCAACTTCAAAACTTTCTTCAATAATAGGAAGCTTGAATTTAATGCTTTTTATCCATTGTCCATTACTTTGTCTGTCTTCATAAACTTGTATTTCTTCAATTAAAAGTTCTACAAATTTTCTTTGTTCATCATTACTCATTATACTAAACAACTTATCGAAATGCATTAAAATTTCAAAAATATTATCACTCGTTAATTTCTCCTCCTCTATCGTTTTCTTTCTAGCACAAGCATCATTCAAGAGTTCCCTAACATCTTCAATTTTGTCATACATAGAATATAAACGCTCATTCAAGTCATTCTTAATAAGTGTATAATGTTTATTTTCCGGATCCAGCATATCAATTTCACTAATCAGGTTACTTTTTAATAACTGAAATTGTCTTAATTGCTTTTCATAGTTATTGATTTCCAAGTCTATTTCAGAAGTATCAATTTTTGTATTGATTTTTTCTTTCATAATTGATAACAATTTGGAATTGTTAATCGCCTTGGATACAATCTCTATTACAGCTCCATTTAAAACATCTTCATTTATCTGCTTCCGATATGTACATTTCTGCCCATCTATCATTTTCCTATGTTTGCAACCGTAACAATAAAAATCTTTATATTTTGTACCATCTTTTTTATGCTTAATAGATTTATTACCATACATTCCAGTTCCGCATATAGGACACTTGACTATTCCTGACAATAAATGTTTTTGCTGATTTTTAACTCGGTCTACAACCTCATATTTTTTTGCTTGTGACGCAATCTTTAATTGTGTTTTTTTCCATAACTCATCATCAACAAGTGCTTCGTGAAGACCTTCAACCAAAAGATATTCGTCCGATTTCACCTGCCTATATTCATTTCTAGTACCATGTACTTTTTCGGTTTTTCTTCTGCCATATGCTATTTTCCCATGATAAACTGGATTTTTGATTATTTCTCTAATCAAATGAGGCGAAAATAAAGGATACTTCCCATTCTGCCTAGCAATCTTTCTGATTCCATGGTTTTCTAAATACTTAGCAACACCATTTGCTCCCATATCTGTATTGGCATACAAGTTGAAAATCATTCTAATTGCTTCCGCTTCTTCTTCGTTGATTTCCAGAATTCCGTCAACTATTTTATAACCATACGGAGCAAAACCACCATTCCATTTACCATCTCTTGCTTTTTGGATACGCCCCTCCATAGTTTGGATTCTGATATTTTCTCGTTCAATTTCTGCAACGGCAGATAAAACAGAAATCATCAGCTTCCCTGCATCTTTAGATGAATCTATTCCATCTTCCACACAAATGAGATTAACACCATAGTCCTGCATAATCTGTAAAGTCGAAAGTACATCGGCAGCGTTTCTCCCAAACCTTGACAATTTGTATACCAACACAAAAGATACGTTATCTTTACCTGTAACAATATCATTTAGCATAGTTTGAAATTGAATTCTGTCATCAATGGATTTTCCTGACTGTCCTGCGTCCTCATATTCACGCACAATATTAAATTGACTATAATCAGCAAACATCTTTATTCTGTTTTTTTGCGCTTCCAAAGAATACCCATCAATTTGCATTGCTGTAGATACTCGCCTATATGTATAAACATTTACCATTTCCATACACCATGCCTCCTTCAAATATTTCAATGTTATGTATGAGTTTGTGTGGATTGCTAACCACACAAACTGCTTAACCTTAGCAACTTTTATTGCTTTTCTTCATTTTATTGCGAATATCATTTTGCAGCAATGATGTCACTTTCTTTATCACTAAGGTCAATGGAATCAAAATACTTCTCAATCATTTCCTTCAAAAAATTTGCTAAATCTGTCCATTCATCTCTCATAGAAAGCCTCCGTTCTACATACCTACCTTCACAATCTGATATGTAAAATCTGAAAGAGAATAATTTTGTTTCTCATTGTCTGTATAGACAGATTGCTTTCCACGATTATGTAGAACATCAGATGGCTATCAGCGTAATAGCTCCATAGGGATTTCACCTCTGCCGGGTTCTCCGCCAGCTCCGTAGAGAAGTATCATTATACCTGCTGCTGTCATCGCCTCATTGAGTGCCACTCAATATTTACAAGCTGATAAATCTTGCTCATGTAATTTTGAATCGCTTATCTTTTACCGCAATTCATTTTTACAGTCATGGCGTATCACTGATGTGGCTGACATTTTCATGTCACAACAGGAATGTATCTGATGAATGAATATTCAATTTTCAAAGAACTTATCTCAATTACATTTAAAGTATAACTGACTTTATTTCATAATTTTATTGCCTCACAGGCAAGGTTACCCAACCTCTGAGGATAGGTTAATGTCTTATCCGTCCTTAACAGGTACATTTTTATTTTAAATAACTTTCTTCTTTAACAGCAGGGAACAATAGTGCTGATTACTGACACCATTGGTGCCAGCTCAAATGCAAAAATATAAATGTAACAGTTTTACGTTACTTTCATCTAAAGCATAGCTGAATGAACTTATATTTTAAATTGCCTTGCTGGCAAGGTTTCTATTGCCTCTAAGGCAAGGTTTTCTTTATTTAACGCAATCATTCTATCTACAATCATATTCTAAATCTCTTATTACACATTTAAGAGGGTGCGGTGTGTCCGAATACCGGACGTATTGTGTCCGCATTACCAGTCATCTATCTGTATATGCTTATATTGTAATCTGCTTGAACAGATTTTTTTATAACCTCATAGAATGGATTAGCACTCTCTGAGAATGGGCTACTGATATTTTTTATGTTACTCTGATGATTTTGAGCAAAGAAAAAACAGCTTCATACACAAAGTACAAAACTGTTTCTCTATGGTTTTCACAAACTGGCAAGCAGTGTAAACTTGTCCAAGCTTACTATTTTTCGATTTTCCGTTTCTCTTCAAATTCTCAAAATTGCTTGTTGGGGAATGCCCCAATCCCCTTGAAACACCAACTTATTGTCGGTGGCTACGCATTCAAAATGAATGCTCTTAATTTCACGTCATACAATTTATTCATCTGTGCTTGATAAATTACCGACATCATTTCCGACATAACTACCGACACTTTTACTGGTATTTTCACTTTTTGAAAAAATATCCCCCTGTCTTTTTTGAGCCTTTATATTCAATATATCTATATATTTTTCTTTTTATTGAATTTCGGATTTGATCCATTGTAATTGTTGGATGCTCTTTTAATAACTCATTATAAATATTCAAAACTTTTATTCCCGGATTTTCAAATATTATTTGAAGGATCGCTAAATCTATATCGTTTATTTGGTCATTTATTTGGTCATTTATTTGGTCATTTATTTGGTCATTTATTTGGTCATCAGAAATATAATTCAAATTAGGCAATGTAACATAAAAGAAATTTTCCGTTGCCTCAAACAATGGTTGTCTTTCTTCGTTCGCATAAGCATCCAATGTTCTTGGAATTCCCGTACCAAAGTTTTCTATCAACCCCAACTTATCAAATATGTTTACCAATTTATGATTACGATAAGTTTGCGTGCCTTTCATTATTTCTTCTAAAGAAGCATTAAATATTCCTCCGGGACTGGTAATTTTACATCTATCTTCAAAAAATTCAATCTTTATGTTTGACCTGATAAAATAATCTGCGTGGATAAAGGCATTTAATATCACTTCTCTTAATGAAGCACCCGGATAAGAAACCGTTTCTTTTCTTTTAAAGGTTTTTATATCTATCTTTGCTGATACATCATTCAATCTATCTGCTTGTTCTTTCGCATAGTGAAATAACTCCACCAAAGAACCGGTAAATTGTTTCTTCAACTTAAAATTTCTATTTTCATCATATTCTGCAATTTTAATTGTTATATCTGACTGGTCAGACAAAATAAATCCCAGATTCGTATATTGATTACTTGAATTTAGTATTCCCAAAGAAACCATATTTCTTTCTGTTAAATCTATTCCGCTTTGTTCAAATGCTTTTTTCAAAGATTCAAAGGTAAGGTTCTGTTCCTCAGAAATATCATTTTCAAAAACGTAATTTTTTGATAACATAATCATTCTTAAAATTTCATCTTCTGTGGACTTTCTGATACTACGACCTACTCGTTTATATACACCGGCAGGTTTCGGTCCTTTTTCCCGTAAGTAATAAGGCTTATCCTTGCCTTCTTTAATTTCAATTACCAAAACTCCATCATCATTAAAATAATGCTTTACCAAATTTGTTGATAAAGGATAAATTGTATCCTGTAACCAATTAGATATTTTGGTATCTAAATAATCCTTATCAACGGATTGGAATGGTTCATACAGACTTCCATCATCTTCTACACCAACTAAAATCGTTCCATTCATCGTATTTAAAAAAGCAACAATTTCTGCTTTTACTGCATCGGTCAGTTCTCTCTTTAACTCAACATCAGCTGTTTCTTGGTACATATTCTCCACCTCTTTTTATTTGGTCGCTATTTTCATTTATATTATACTACATGAACAAATAAAATAATACAAGAAAATAAAAGAGACTAAAACTTAGTCCCTTTTATGATAATCTGATTTTTATCAGTAAAATTTTTATTCAAACAGCTTATCCTTTCTTAAGGTACTGATTTAATGTATAAACACCACCTTGTCCTTTCATGAAAAGATAACTTCAGTACCCCGGATTTCATATACACACTTCTTGTATTCGATGATTGTCATTTGTTCACCACTTTTACATAAAAAATCCATCGACATCAAAAATATGGTCTAGTTCATCATTCGTCATCGCGTGAGAAACTTTATCACGAACAGCACTCTTTGACATATCCAAACGCTTAAAACGATTCTTACCAACTGCATCTTTTCCCATTCGAATAAGCTGAATTCGCCCTACTCCCGGATTCTGGCGTGCGTATTCAGCAAAACCTTTTGCCTTGCCAAGGTTATCCTTAAATTCCGGATTGTGAGGCTCCAAAATATCAATAACATATCCAAGAATATCATCTTTTCTTACAACGATAAAATCTGGAAATGTTGGTTTCGTTTCGCCATCAATTTCATATGGAATACACAATGCCCAAGAACCTCTGGACGGGTTTCGAATCCAGCACACAAAATCACTTTGTTTCTCTTCCTCTTCGATTACTCCAGTCTCCCATGTATTCAACTTCATTTTTGCATATCCGGTTATATCACTAACAAACAAGTGATTACGATACTCTTTACCACCATCTTCATGAGGAACTTGAATCGTTTCAGGTAAACGGAAATTATGCTTACTAACAATATCTCCATCTGATACAATGCTATCGTACTGTCTTCTAATCTTATCAGAATTAATCGTAGCAATATATCGGCGATAGTCATCATTCAATTCATGAAAACGTCCTTCAGCATAATGATTCAACTGTTTTATGCATTCTTCATCAGCAACAAACAAAATCACATCAATCTTGAAATTATTCGGATGCTCATCGTCCATATACCTATTACCGTATACAATTCCAATACCTTCATTACCTAATTTAACCTCAGCAGCGCGGAACTGTCTATCCACATCCGTATCAGTAGTTGTAAACAGGTCATGTACTGAGAAATTGTCAACAGTTTCTCCAAAAGCATCGAAAATCTGCGTTGCAAGCTTAAATTGTTTAACTTGCAAAACAAGCTTGTCATAGGTTCCATTGCTTTTCAAAGTTTCTATATATGTGTGTATCTTGTCAGCAATTTCGGTTTGAACTTCACGAATCGCTTCTCGTCGTAATCCAGACATGGTAAGCAAATGCGCCATTTTAAATAGGGAGTTCAGATAATTGCTAATTCTTATTGCTCGCACATTGTAAGAAAGCAAACCAGCATCATTAATGAACTTCATAACACCTTCACGATCAAATAAATCTTCTACACCTTCTGCGGTTTCTAGAATCACCTCAATTTCTTCAGCTTTTTCATTTTCGCATGGTTTTGATGTTTCAAAATTGGTTGAAGCATCAGCATATTCCGGGGAGTCCACCTTCTGACATCCTCCAATTGTCGGCTTTGGTGCTACTGTTGTTTCTGGTGTGGTCTGAATCACTGATGTATTTTCCAAAGAGGAAACTTTCGTTTTTTCTTCGGTTTCATTATCCTGATGATTCTCACCTTCATTAATCTTACCAGTATCAGAGTTAAACATATCTAATGTCAACTGTCCCGGAACTGGCGTATCTACTTTTCTCTTTCTAGACTTAACCGTTAAGGTTTCAAACTTTCTTCCGGTCAGAGATTCACCATAAATATCTGTTGGAATATCTCCACCCTCTGCGCTTTGTAATGCGTCAACAACATCCTTTACTGTATTTTCATTGAAATATGGCAAGTATAGATGAACATCGTTCAAAATATCATCTACCTGAATATGCATCTGCATAGGTGTTCTAACCATTCGACCAAGTAGCTGGGCAATGTATGTTGCATCTGTTGCATGCTTAAATGACATCATAGTTTCTGCACGTGGGCAATCCCATCCAGTTGACAAATTCTCCTTGAAGAACACAACACGAATATTTCTATCATCAGAAATTCTAGATGGTTCTACATACTGAATATCAAGACCATTCACTTGTATTGATGATGAAGTCTGACCGAATGTGTGAACAACCTGACCATTTTCAAATCTAAAACCTATGCGTTCTTCAATTTTACTTAAGCAATCGCCTAAGTCTGTGTCTGTTAGTCGAGAGCCCGTTCCGTTAAGCACCTGAATAACAAAAACCGGATTAACATAAGCATAATGCTGTTCATAGCAGTACTGTGTCCAATGCTCCCATTTTTCTTTCCAATCATCAGCTGCTGCTTGCAAGATTGCCATATCATTATTTACAGATCCTGTTTCTGGGTATGTAATTACGATTCTATCTTTCAGTAATCATGATGCACGCACCTCATCTGCAGTTACTACAGATTTATGAATAGTTGAAGATGTACCTTCTACAAGTGTATTAAAGCGCTGTGTAGTTGCGGACATACCAATAACAACTGGCATAGGAGGAATCTTATCCTCATCGCTACCTTTGAGGAACTTCTGCATAATTGTAGTTGCTTTCCCAGCTTCTCTGCCTTGCATACCACGATGTGCTTCATCAATAATGAAATATAGATAATCACTTTTTTCTCGTACAGTATTTGCGATAGTCTGCCAAATAGTATACGTTCTTCCGTCACCATTCTTAGTAAGATTGGATGTCTTTGACAATTTTTGTGTATTCAAAAAATACACATGGCCATCATCAAACATTTCTCTATCAAAAGAATCCTCGCTTACGGTAATACACTGTCCAAGACGAATCTTATCGGCTTTGGTATCAATTTTTATTTTAGACTGCTCATTCAACTGCGGAGAATCAGAAAGCCAAATAATAATTGAGTTCTGCTGTTCTTCATAATTCTCATTGCCAAAGAAAATACTTTCTATCAGAGAAGCCATAATAATTGTTTTTCCTGCTCCTGTCGGCGCAGTAAAGGAAACTACCTGTGGAGCATGTGTTCTATGGTAGCTGCCCATAGCTTCTGCAGTTTTCATTCGAATATCTGCGAGAGCTCTTTTTTGAAATGGAAATAATTCAACCCTCATGGTTACCTCCCTGTATTAATTCGGAAATTGTCCAAATAGTCTCTGTAAAGCTGATAGCAATCTCTACCGTCATAAGCGCGTGTCATCTCACGGTACGCACTTTCGGAGTCAGTAACAATAAACACCGTTTTTACTTCAGGGTGCTTTGCAATTTCTGCATCAAACTCCGGATAATAGATTTCATCAATAAGTATCGCCATTTTGTTTTCAGGCAGAACCATCATATTAGGCAACCTCTCTATTTCAAGAGCCGGACATCTTCCAATTGCTCCGCCTTTCATCCATAACACAGGAAGAAGCTCTTTAAACTGTCGCCCAAGGGCTACTGATGTTTTGTCGAGAAAACGTAATTTAAAAAATATTGCATTAGAATCAAAGCCAGTTGCCATAGACCTATCGGTTCCTAAATAATCTCCCTTTAATGCTATACCATTACAATCGCACCCTTTAATGGCATTCACAGTTCTGGGCCATGTGATATATCTAGCAATCCCATGCTGCTCCCACTCCGTATCCCCAGGATGGAATCCTTCTTTCTTAAGTACCTTGGATTCATCTTCTGACACTTCATTATTTGTTACCATAATACATCTACGTCTTCCTTGATCTTCTGCATTCAAAAGATTAACTGCATGTAACGTAGTTCCAGATCCAGAGAAAAAATCTACAACAAGCGCATTTTTTTTATTAGCGACAAAGAAACGCAACGTATCTTGCACGGCATAAAGAGATTTAGGAAACGGAAAATTTCTTTTCGGTATTATTTTTTCAATCAAATTAGTACCATAAGTACTTGCATCATGCCAATCACGTACCCACATAGTCTTTGGCTCTCTATCTTGTTCTGCTGATTCGTTCCATTCCAAAATCAGAGAACCATCCAAATCGCGTCCCTTGGACACAAGAACTCCGTCTCTCAATTGCTCTTTTTGTTTTTTCTTCAAAAATAAAACAGCCCATTGATCTCGTTTTTTATTATAGGCGCCCAACTTTGCAATTCCTTGCTCCAGGTATGAACGCAGAGTTTCATATCCGAGTTGCCATCTTCCCTCACTGTTATCAGTCCTTATTGGCCATACTGCCCTCAACCCTGGTTTAGGCGGCATTACTTCAATATCATGCCTATCAATTTCTAATAAAAGTGGTTCTCCTACGTATTCTATTTTCTTCTTTTTTTCATCAACCCATACTGGATAGAATAAATTAGGCGACTCTCTTCTTGATGAACCACTTGATCCTCGTCTTAACATACTATTCCAAATGGTGTCTGTCTTGACTTCTTTCGCATCCGGATTACTATTGTCAACCACATCCAGCATAGAGTATCTGGATTTTTGTATATTCATTTTTCCAAACTGCAGCAAAAAAATGTATTCATCACATCGAGCAAATTGTCCCGCTCGAGTTGACGCTTTTTTATTTATACGTGATGTGACCATTTGCATTTTTGCCTCTGGGAAAATTTCTTCAAGTAAACATCCCAAATGCAAATACTCCTTTTCATCAATAGTCACAATAAGAACAGAATCCATTGGATTCAACAGCTTTTTTGCAATCTTCAATCTCTTTTCCATAAATGATAGCCATTTACTATGACGATATGCATCGCTGCTATCTACATAATCGTTGTTATATTTCCAATCCTTCGCACCGGTGTTATATGGCGGATCAATGTAGATGCAATCAACTTTTCCAGCATAAAGATACTCTAATAACTGAAGTGCATGATAATTATCCGCTTCAATCAAGGTATGCCACAAATCGCTTTCCGGCGCATTTTCAACAGTATCTAATAGCTTCAGAGTAGGGTAGATAGGTTCACCAAATTCGGCAACTGCTACGATTTCTTCTTTTGAAAAAGCAACTTGCTCATGTGTATTTCTGCTCTCACATAAAACTTCCATCTCATCTATTTTCAGGACAGTATAGATATCGCGCATATAACCTGTTTTCAATGCCACTTTCTTTCCAACTGAAATAGGCAGGTCATAAAGCGGTGTGCATTCCGGAAGATGCTCTTCGAATACCAGTCCAAATTTCTTCTGTTTTACCAATTTATCTGTTTCCTGCATTATTCTTTCTCTTAATGCAGTATCATCTATTTGTTGGATAAGGTCTTGTAATAGTGCCACAGTTTTCACCTCATTCTTCTGTAATTGTTTTATCTTTTATGTGGTACTTGATACCACGCGACTCGCAGAATTCGATAACCTCTGCGGCCTTTTTATTGTAAAAATCCTTATGACCCTTGTAAGAACTTGTATCTTTGCTGTAATTCGTACGGCCGAAAATAATCTTATCGGTGAAACTTATTGCTTCTAACAACTCCATAAGATTTTGTTCAATCAGATTTGGTGTAGGATATGGTTCTATACTTACCCACGTTTTACAGCCTGCATCATGAAGCGTTCTCAATGCAGCAAGTCTTTCGTGATATGATGCAGCTCCCGGTTCCATTTTTTCTCTATAGGTTTCATCTAAAGATACTAGTGTGATTCCGTATTCGTTTTCTTTTGAAAGCAAAGCCAACGAACGTGGAAGAAGTCCCTTCGTGAGAACAGTACATTTAATACCCGCATCATTAAGTTTTTTTATTGAGGCCAGTGCCATCTCTCCAACCTCTTCATACCCATACATAAATGGGTCTGTTGCGAAGCAAAGTTGAACAGATTGAATTTTCTCTCTAAGCCGAGGAATTTCTTTATCCAATAGAGTTAACGTATTTGAAACAAGTTTTGGCTTACACCAATCTTCATAATCCGAAACTTTACCGAATCGCTTCTTTTGTAAGAATGCATAGCAAGGAAACTTACATCCGTGGGAGCAGCCTTGTACGAAATTCATCGTGTAATCACCATACTCTACACCCGTTTTGTAGAGCATAGTTTTACGTTGTATATAGCAGTCTATTTCTGCCATGTCTTAACCTCTCCCCTCTGAAAATGATATTGTTTTTTTCTTTACCACCGCATGATAGTGATCTCTAAGTATTGCTTTTATTTGATTTCTATATCCATCTGACGGAAATACTGGGTGTTTATCAAGTAGTTTCCAAATCTCGTCAAACGGAACGTCTTTTTCCCCATGAAAATGCTCCTGAACATATAAAGCCATGCTATTCAAATCATAGCAGTATTCATCAACATTTGTTTTGACAATACCGGTGCCTGTAAAATCTAGTACCAGCTGTCCTTCCATTCCATGCCTATTTTTTGTAGAAGATTTATCTCCAAATGTTTTCCATGCTGTAGATTTGAACAACTTAAAACCCTTTTCGTGACTTGTACAATGAACCAAATCATACACTAAAGAGTTTCTTGTATTGAAAAAAGGAAAAGCGGCAACATAATATGTTCTCGATGATGCACCTTTCATCTTTTCTATAATTTCAAGTAGTCTCTTTTCATATGCGGCTTTATCACTGCCATAAGGAACTAGCTCGGATATATCTTCAACTTGATACGTTCCAGTATATTTCTTCCTTTTGTCTTCTTTCTTTACCTGCGAAATTGCACGTACAGAATCTGATATCATATGATTAATAAGCACTTCACCCCAATTCCTGAAAAATGGCAGTAAAGCATTCCAATCTATAGAGGCATCATATGGATCATATAAAAGGAAGAAATGCATATGACTGTTTTTATTTAACTGAGGGCCAATCCATTTTAACAGTTCATTTCCATCACGTGTGGTAGTGACAATTATGTAATTCCGTTCTTCTGGAGGCAAATGTTTTTTTAATACTTCAATCTTTTTTGCATCATAATCATTAAAGAATAAATGAACCTGCTTATCAGTGTACGTTCTTGCAACATCAAGAAGAGCATTTGCTACCCGAATTGGCGTTCCAAACACCTCTTTCCCATCATCGTCTCGGTATACGCCGCTATTACACATACAATCAATAAAAACGATTCCACTACAGCTATCGTTTAGCATAAGTTTTTGAGCCCATGATTTTATATATGTTTCAATAAGCTCAAATTTTTTTATTGTATGAGGATGCGCGTCGCTAATGATTTTTGAATTGTTATTACTCGCCATATAAACACCTCTAATCTGTTTTTTCTTCTACTGGAATCAAGTCCATAATGTCCCCAATATTACATTCAAGTACTTTACAAACTTTTATCAGTACCTCCATACTAACGTTTTCACCTTTTGAAAGCTTTGTAACAGAGGCCCAGCTGATTCCTGCAGCTGCTTGCAAATCCTTCTTTTTCATCTCTTTATCTATCAAGATCTTCCACAATTTTTTATAACTAACTTCCACTGTCGTCACCTCTCTATTCTACAACAGGTCATTATTTTTCATGTATCCACGATAATTATAGCACTTCATTCTATCTTTTCAAAGAGATTATCTTCATAAATATAGGAATATTCTTCTATAATAATTGAAATTACCCTCCACCACATAAAAAGAGGCTAAATCATTGTGACTTAACCTCAAACCATTTAATAATATATTAATTCTGATAATACGATTTCTTCTGCCTGAGCTTTCAGCATATTCATATGTTGCACCCAAGCCATCTGCTCATTTTTCTTATCAGGTGCCGGATTCTTTACTATCAGTTGTTCCATCAAAATTTCCATTCGTTTTTTAGCTGTTTCATCAATTTCATGTAAATGCGGAAATAACTCTTCACTCAATATCAAATCATTGTATAAAATTGGGGCGAAATTCTTTAAATATTCCCTACGTAAGCGTCCATATTTTCCTAAAGGCGTCACTTCCTCATACATTAGTTTCATGTCCGGAATTAAGTAATCTCCACATGGCTTATAAGTAAGTTCATTCATAATTTCACTGCTCCTTTCCTCTATGCCCTCATCTTAAAGGATCATCAGAAATTGAACAATGATGTCAAGCTGTTGCTTATGTAACAGATATAGCTTTTCGCCATATCTGCATAAAATCAAATGGAAGCCAGCCTTAGCATAATCTCCTTAGCGACATTCCAAATTTCTTCTAAGCGATTCTCCAAATCTTTAATATCGTCCTCATAGATAGAATTGATTGCATGAGCTTTCTTGGCATATTGATTCAGATTATTACTACAAATCCGAAGAAGTGAAACCATTTCTTTTACATCGTCTAATTCTAACTTTACACAATAACCGTCCAATGCCATTTTTCTTAAATATGCACTCAGACTTCTGATTTCCATCTCCTTCATTTTTATCTCAATTCGTTCCCTCTCCGATTGGCTTATCATAAAATGCAGCTCTTTATCTCTTTTATCCATTTGCCATTACCTCTCCATCTGTTTTTGTCTTTTCTTTTGCCAGCTTTCCAATAGTTTGAAGATTGTATCCTGCATTTGCTTTGGCGTATAAGACTTAGGAAAAAATTTCTTTAAATCTTCGTTTTTGAAACTTATTCTGCCAATCTCATCTTTCTTTAGTTCCTTCATGATCTCTTTCATTGTATCAATCGTGCAAAGACCGTCTTGGCTAAGTTTCTTCAGTCTTTGTGCTTGTGATAATGATGGTGCTGACTGTTCCATATCCATTACTTCTAAAAAATCCTGCTGTTCTTCTTTCTTCAAATACGAAAGTTCCACAGCAGGATTAAATGCAATTTTCTTATCATCTACCATTTTTAACAATTCAGGAATTAGCTCCGTTAAACGGATAAACCTTCTTACCGTTTCTCTGCTTACACCTTGTGCTTCACCAATTTTATTGGCTGCCAACTTCGACACAACTTGTGTAGAAGTTAAATCATTACGTTTTCCTTGATGTTTCATTGCATCAAGTTTCATCTTATAAGCCATTCCTCTTTCACTAGGTAAGATATTTTCCCTTTGAATATTGTAGGCTAAGACTACAGCGCCTTTCCATGTCTCCATAATAGGTTTCCATAGCCTCGCCCCGAAACCGCACGTACACCTCTCGATGTATACGGCTTCCCATTTATCATAGTCTTTCAGTTATTTCGTAATTTTGGCATAACAGTTCGGACAAACTGCAAGTGTCTTACGACGCTTAGCCAACATAATAATATTCCATTCATTGTCTGCTTTGATTGATTTTAAAGACTTAACATGGTGCATACATATATCATCTGTGTTTTCACCACAAAGTTCACATACACCTAGCTTAATCCTTGTCCTCAGATAATTTGGATTATCGTGTTTGACGTATTGTGGTAATAAGTCAGGCTCGAAACTGCATGTATAACGTTTCTTTTTAAATCCGTCATGATAAAACTCGCAGTATTTCAATCCCGTCTTTGTATTGTATGGAACCATAAATATCCCGTTCTTACGGTACTTTCTCTGTATCTTATAAACACTCTTTCGATATTTCAGACCGAAGGTTTTGTACATGCTATATTCCAAGATAAATGCAAAGTTTTTGATGACTGTTGCATTCTCAGCGATGGAATAATAATTGTACATTCCTCTGATTTCTGCGTTTACTTGCGATACTATTTCCACGTCTGTCATATGAACCATATTTCCTCTGTGGTGTGAGTCCCATATTTCCTTGCCATTTTCGTTGTACCTAATCCTTAGAGCACCATACTCCATCAACTTACCTTGCCATTTATCTCTTGGGGCGTACAATTTAATTCTGCCCGTATGAGTTTTCCTTAGTTGATGCTTTGAGTCATACATAAGCGCTGAGTTCTTTGCGGTGGTGATATCATATCCAAGAAATCTTGCTTTATCTTGACTATGTGTTATCTTGGTCTTTTTTTCGGACATCTCAAGATGCAGAGTATCCTCGAGAAATACTCTGAATTTTTCCTTGATTTCAGATGCATCCTCAAATGAACCTATGACTCCAATTAGAAAGTCATCCGCATATCTACAGTAGACCAAACTTTTGTATTCCTCGTTGTTTGCTCTCTTGCTTGGTAAACTATGCATGTAGTTAATGGCGTCCTTTTGCAGACGCAGAGCTTCCTTCCTTTGTTGCTCATTCCAATTTTCCCAATTTGCTCGGTTTCTTCTTCTGATGTAGAATAATTTGCTTGCCGCCCTTTGATACTCAAGGTTATCTTTTGACTTACCTTTATCGAAGCTTTTCTTTAAGTTCTCTGCAAAATCATCCAATTTCGACAGATATATATTTGCCAGTATTGGACTTACCCCTGAACCCTGAGGAGTTCCTGAGAATGTGCAGTTATAAACCCATTGCTCCATGTAGCCTGCCTTCAACATTTTCCAAATAAGAGCCAAGAAATTTTCATCCTCGATTCTCTCCCTTAGAATATCCACCAACACGTGATGGTCAAAGCTGTCGAAACAGGCATGAATATCACCTTCTACAAACCATGTAATTCCGGTGAATTGATTCTGTATCTGCTGTAAAGCTGAGTGGCAGCTTCTTTTAGGTCTGAATCCGTGAGAGCATTCTGAAAAGTTAGGCTCATATATACTCTCAAGAATCATTTTGACAACCTCTTGTACTAATTTGTCTTCTGTTGATGGGATTCCCAGCGGGCGTTTCTTTGTGCTGTTTTTCTTTTCAATATACACTCGCCTTGCGGGATTTGGCTGATAGCTGAAGTCTTTTATGCTTTCGATGAGAGCACTGATTCGCTTCTCACTCATACCATCTAGACTTTTGCCATCTACACCAGGTGTCATACTTCCTTGTGATTGGCTTATATTCTTATAAGCTAGAAAGTAAAACTCTGGGTTGTATAAATTCCGATATAATCTTTTGAATTTATACTGTTTGTTTGTTGCTTGTTCTGAAAGACTTTTCAATACCTTTACTGGTTCTCTCAATGTCTCACACATCCTTCCTCGTTTTAGTATTGAACGATAAACTGCCATCCTTCGCCATGTGGGCGTTATTATTCGCTTCCGATTTTACGGCTATCCTTGTCAATTCAAGGTCCTCGGACTACTACGACGGCTCCGTTACCATGCTGAATATTCAGAGTCATCTCTCTTGTTTTTTACACTTGAGATTTATCACCTCTCGGCATTACTCATAGCCACTTGGGCATTTCAGTTTAGGTAATCCCCGTTTAGCATCATTATGATAAGTTGTACTATTGTCGGCATGGGAGTTTTCGTCATTTTCCATTACTTATGGCTAGCTTGCATTGATTATCACGCAGATTGTAGACAGCAAAATACTAATCTGCCAATACAACACCGTAACATCTTCCCTTCGGTGCGGAGATGGTTAGCTCCAGCCTCTGACTTTCCTTCAAACAGTTTAGCTTTCATCCTCATATAGTACCTTTCGCCTCGACACTCAGTCGCAACTTGGAAGCTTTGTTGACTTGTGCCTTTACAAACGTGCTGTTGTCCCCTTTATGTTTCCATTCAAGGTTAGTTGTTGGCGATAAGACTGTGTTCTTCACACTTAATAATTTTTCTTATTGTTTTCTCAAAACAAAATCATAATGACCCACGTCGCTTGGGTGTCCACCCCAAACGCCTTACGGGCGCACGGAATCTACCATCAAAATTACAGCAGCATCGTCATCAAGATTTCTTACAATCACCGGCATGGTATCAAGTCCTGCAAGTTTTGAAGCATGAAGTCTTCTATGACCTGACACCAGTTCATAACCTCCCTCTGCTCTTGGTCTTGCGATTGCCGGAGCAAGTACACCATATTGAGCGACACTCTCTATTGTTCGAAGCATGGATTCATCATCAATCACTTTAAACGGGTGGTTTTTGAATGGGTGCAATTCACTAAGCGGAATATTCTGCACTTTTTCTAATTTCTCATCATTTCGTGTTTCTTCTGTTTTGAAAATATCCTCATAACTCGTTAATTGAATGTTTTTATTCGTTTTCTTAACCATAGCGTTCCTCCTTAAAAGCTACCATTCGTTTGCATTGTGTTATAAAGTGTCGTGAGTAGATACTGGCGAATATTTTTAATCTTCGTTGTATTTGCCAACATATTATCCATAACAAGCTGAATATGGCGATTCTCTAATTTCATAAATTGACTTTTTACAATTTCCGTTGGTTTATCCTCTCCACCGATACGAATCATTTTTCTATTGCTATTAAGAGTATCTACAATAATATCCACGATTTCATCTAACATCTGAACATGGTACTTATACTGAGTAACTAAAGAATCATACTCCAATTTTTCTTTGATATATTGTTCATAAGGACTTTCACTTCCCATCTCTTCGATTGTCTTTTCCGGATTTTCCGGAAAGAAAGAAGGATCAATATCACTATTTTCAATCTTATTTAACTCAGTATTATTACATCGTGATTTTAACGAATCCTGACTCGTACTATTACCGATTGCAGAATCGTTATTTTCACGATTACAGAAATGTCTTTCCACATAGTTATCCACAATAAAGTTTTTGACATAAATCAAGCATGGCTTTCCCTGTCCTAATCTTTTTCGTTCAATCAGGTCATATTTCTTTTCCAGTTCATTCAGAAGTTTTGTTGCCTTGTTATCCTTGCACTGTAAAGACTCTTGGATTTCCTTGAGTGTGAAAATAATATAGACTCTTCCCAATTCATCTTTCCATTCATTCTTTGCTGATAGATTCATACGATCCAGCAAAAGTCCATACAGAATCTTAGCGTCAGTCGATAACCCTTTATACACTTCATTTGTAAATAACACTTTCGGCATTCTGTAGAAAGAAAACTGCTCTGCCTGCTGCCCATAAAAATACCTTGTACTCATAATTTGTTTACCTCCATTTTTCTCAAGTTGCTTTGCTTCATCATCTTACGATTAACCTCCTTCCTTTTCATTTTCTGAAACAAAAATAGAGCCTCTGCTCATCATTTCGATTAAAGCAAAAGCTCTATGTAAAATTTATTATTTAATTGTTAAATCATCTGAAAATGTTTAAATGCGTCCTTAATTGCATTTTCTTTTTCTAATGTGCATTTTGGCTGCTTCGCATTTTCATTCTTAGGTTTTCTGTAGCACTCTCTTTCAATAATGCCGCATTTCGTTTTTGTCTGAGCAATATTTAAAGTGGACACTTTTAAATCGAATTTATCTTTGACATACTCCTTTATTTCCTGATATGTTGCTTTACTTTCTGAAGAAGTCAAATCCAGCTCATCCGTATGTAGTTCTATGTCGATATGTTTCTTTGTTTTGAGTTTGGACAAAAGTACTACCGTCTCTATATGTGTTGTGTGAGGAAACATATCAACAGGCTGACAGACATCAGCATGATACCCAAATTCTTGAAGATACTTGATATCACGTGCTTGAGTAGCTACATCACAAGAAATATAAATTATTTTCTTGGGTTCTGCTTGAATCAAATTATCCAAAAATTCTGTTGAACACCCCTTACGTGGTGGATCAACAAAGACAACATCTAAATGCTGATCTTGATTAACTAGTTCTAGCATATATTTACCAGCATCACTACATTTAAATTCAGCATTACTAATATTATTTAAAACTGCATTATTTTTTGCATCATCAATTGCCATTTCAACAATTTCAACACCATACACTTTTTTTACGTATTTGGCTACTGATAATGTAATTGTTCCAATTCCACAATATGCGTCTAAAACTATGTCTTCTTTAGATAAACTAGCAAATTCAATTGCTTTTGAATACAATTTCTCTACTTGGATTGGATTAACTTGATAAAAAGATTTTAAAGAAATTTTATATTTATTACCTAATAAAGTATCATAAATATATCCATTACCAAACAAAATGACTTCTTGTTCACCTAAAATTACATTATCAGTGCGATGATTAATATTTTGAATAACTGTTTTAATCATTGGAAATTCTTTTGTAATTATTTCCACTAATTTATCTATATCTTTAATTTTATTACGATAACTAATTAGTACTAACATTACTTCGTCTGTATGATAACCGTGTTTAGTCAAAATATGCTTAATATTACCTTGATGAGCTAACTTATCATATGGGTAAATTTTAAACTCTTCCATTAATTCTTTAACTCGATTAGTTATCTGATTTGATAATTCATTTTGAATATAACAGTTTTCACATGGGATGATTTCATTAGACTTTTGTTTATAGAAACCAGTTACTAAATGATTTCCTTTAACTCCAACTGGCATTTGAACTTTATTGCGATAATGCCACGGTTTTTCCATCATAATACAATCATTTACCGCCACTTTACAATTCCCGATTCTTTCTAAACAATCTTTGACCCGTTTTGTTTTATAAATCATCTGTCCTTGAGGATTAAGATGTTGTAACTGACAGCCTCCGCATGGTCTAAAGACAGAGCATTTGGGATCAATACGATATTTTGAAGTAACTTCTAATTCAATTAAACGTGCAATTCCGTAATTCTTTAATACCTTTATTACTTTTAGCCGTCCTCTTTCACCCGTAAGCATACCTTTTACAAAGTATGTAAAGTTATCAATCTTAACAACTCCTTGACCATCGTGGGTTAAATCTGTGCATTCACCATAAAAATAATCATTTTTTTTCATTTAGTCCTCCTCATAAATAAAGACGAGCCATGCTCGTCTATTGATTAGCGTTCGTATTAGCCGCACGATCAGTTGCAGCTTGATCAACTACATTAGCTCCAGTAAAAGTAATATCATCACTATTTGGATGTTTAGTACCAAATATAGGGAAATTAGTATCACCATTGCTCGTTAGAACAAACTCTACGTTGTATTGTCCACGGCCATTAGCAGTAGTAAATAAATTACTATATGCTCTACCTTCTTCCTTATTTTCACCTAAAGTATCATCTAATGTGTGTAAGGCGTTTGTTGCCAGTTGTTTAGCAGTATCTGAAGAAGTATTATCAACAAAATTCATACTAATTTTAACAATTCGACAATCTACTTCAATATTGATACTATTAACGCTTGGGTCTGCTTTGATTGCATCTTCAACTCCTGTAAATTTACTTTTGTCAATTGCAATTAAAGAAGCACAACGATCACCATAAACTGGTCCATCATTTCCTCCAGCAACAAATACATAGATGACGAACACAATAATTATTGATAGAAAAGCAATTAATGCAATTTGCCATTTCTTAATTTTAAACTTGCGTTTCTTCTTGTTTTTCATTGATTTATCTCCCCCGTTATCAGTAGGATAAGCTTTGGCATCTAAACCATCTTCATCAGCAAAGACATTGTCGTTTGAAGGTTTATCATTATTAGCTATTGATGAATTTTTAAGATCATCTTTTGATAGATCAATTGTATCATCTACTTCATCATCAAAACTAAATCTTTTTCTTTGAGACATATTTATATCCTCCTTCAACCATTGTACCAAATATAGAATTATTTGTACATTATGAAATTCTTTGTTTCAATAGTTCAATTAGTAATTTACTTGTAAGACCAGGATTAGCTTGACCACCGGTTTTTTTCATAATTTGTCCAACTAAGAATCCCACAGCTCGATCTTTACCATTGCTATAATCTTCAATTGATTGAGGATTATTATCAAGAACTTCATTAATAATTTTAGTTAATTCTTCCGGTGAAGAAATTTGTTTCATATTATTTTCTTCAATAATAATTTCTGGATCTTTACCTTCATTCATCAAGATTTCAAACACTTTCTTTCCTTGTTTACTTGAGATTGTTCCATCTTGAATATAATTGATCATTTTTGCTAAATACTCAGGAGTTATATTAGTATCTGTAATAATCAAATTATTTTTATTTAAATATGCTTGTACCTCGCCTAATAACCAGTTAGATGCAATTTTATAATGCTTAGTATAAGCAACTGTCGCATCAAAGAAATCCGAAACTTCTTTAGTTTGAACAAGTATCAATGCATCAGTTTTAGGAATTTTGTATTCATTTATGTATCGAGCTACTCGTGATTCTGGCATCTCTGGAATTCTTTCAATAATCCCTTCAACCCATTGATGATTCAATCGAATAGGTAAAATATTTGGTTCTGGGTAATATTTGTAATCTACTGCATCACCTTTAGCTCTCATTACTACAGTTTCTTTACTATCTTCATCATAACGGCGTGTTTCTTGGAGTACCTCACCACCACTAATTAAGACTTTCTCTTGTCGAGCAACTTCAAATTCAATTGCTTTTTGTACATTTGAAATTGAATTCAAATTTTTAATTTCTGTTCTTGTACCAAATTTTTCACTACCATATGGTCGAATTGATACATTGACATCGCATCTCATTGAGCCTTCTTCCATTTTAGCATCACTAACTTCTGTAAATAAGAAAATTTGTCTTAATCTTTCTAAATAGGCAGCTGCTGCCGCACCACTGCGGATCGTCGGTTTAGTAACAATTTCAATTAACGGAATACCAGCTCGGTTATAATCAATCAATGAATAATCGTCAAAGTGTAATTGTTTTGCAGTATCTTCTTCCATATGTAATCTTTCAATTTCAATTACTTGTGTTTGACCATTTACCTCAATCTTCATTGTTCCATTTCGCCCAATTGGGAAACGATCTTGCGTAATTTGGAATCCTTTTGGTAAATCTGAATAGTAATAATTTTTACGATCAAATTGTACCAGTTCATCTATTTCCATATTTAAAGCACTACATACCCGTATCGCAAATTCAACACCAGATTTATTTAGTACCGGCATTGCCCCTGTCATCCCCATATCGACGATATTGGCATTTGTATTTGGTGCCTCACCAAATGTTACTGGGGCCCCAGAAAACATTTTCGATTTTGTTTTAAGTTCACAATGAACTTCTAATCCAATAACAGTTTCAAAATTCATTCTCTCTACCCCTCTCTTGAATATTGATTTTCAAATCCTAATGCTTGTTCTAAAGCATAAGCGACATTTAATACTGTTTGTTCTTCAAATAAACGTCCCATCAGATTTATAGCAATCGGCATTCCTTCACTAAAACCAGACGGAATTGAAATACTTGGCGTCCCAGCAAAATTTCCTAAAGCTAAATGATTTTCTAAAATCAAGTATTCATCTGATAGGCGATCATCATTTGCTTCATCAAGTTTTGGGGCTACACTACCACCATTAGGAGTCAAAATAATATCATAATTATCATAAATTTTATTTAATTCTTCTACAATCAAACGACGTACTCGTTGAGCTTTTCTAAACATCCGTTCCTGATTTTCTGTAGCTAAGGCTAAATTTCCTAAAATAAAACGACGTTTAATATGAGCACCAAATCCATCAGTTCGAGAATTAATCATTACTTCGTCAGTTGATGAACCAGGTTGCCGATCACCATACTTAATTCCATCTAAGCACGAATGATTACTTGTTGCTTCACTATTAGCGATAATCGTGTAAGTTGGTAAAATTGCTTTAGCTAGATGAACTGGAATTTCTACCTCTTCGACACATGCCCCTAATTGTTTTAAGGTTGCAACTACATGGTTGAAATTATTTTTAATATAGCAATTTTCATATTCCTAATATCACTATTCAATTCTTTTAAATAATGTGGTACTGGCCGTGTGCTTGAAGTCATATCTCTTTCATCACGACCAGCTAATGCTTCAGTTACAATTGCCATATCACGAACATTTCGAGTAAAAGCACCTACGTGATCTAAACTTGAGGCATAAGGAATAACACCAAATCTTGAAATTCTTCCCCAAGTTGGCTTGAAACCAACTACACCACAGAATCCAGCCGGTTTACGAATTGAATCTCCGGTATCACTACCTAAGGCAAATGGAACAACCCCACTACCAACAAGTGCTGCACTGCCACCTGATGATCCTCCCGCTATCCTTGATGAATCCCACGGATTATATACAGGCCCAGTTAGAGCGGATTTGTTAGTACCACCCATTGCTAACTCATCCATACTTGATTTACCAATTAAACTAACACCTTCATTATATAATTTTTCAACAACCGCAGCATCGTAAACTGGTACATAATCCTCTAGCATTTTACTTGAAGCTGTCGTTTTAATTCCTTTAGTATTGTAATTATCTTTAAATACTCCAGGAATCCCTTTCAATATTTCTTCATCAGATATTTTAAGTTCTTTAATATTATCCATTGCTTGAGTTTTAGTGATTGTAACAAATGCATTTAAGCGATTTTGTTGAAATTCCACTTCTTTAAATAAATCATAATAATATTCATTTAAATCTATTTCTTGATTAACGATTAAATTATGCAATTCTTCAATTGAATAAACTTTCATTATCCCACCACCTTTGGTACTTTAATTTGATTATCTTGAACACTCTTAGCATTTTTTAAAACATCTTCTCGGCTTATTACATCAATCGGTTCATCATCACGTAAAAAGCATGTCTCAATTTCATAAGGATATGCTAATGGTGCCTTACCATCAGTGTCTATTTTCTCTAATACGGCAACGTGATTCATAAAAATCTCATATTCTTCTACTAACTCTGGCATTTCTGCATCAGTAATATTAAACATTGTTTTCAATCCAAGCTTTTTTAACATTTCTTCTTTATTTTCCATAAATTACCTCCTAATACAACAAGATACTCTTCGCATCTTCACCTTTATCTTTAACAATCAATGCCTCTAGTTGATCTTGTGAACTAACTAATACTTTAATATCAAAACCACTAAATTGAGTATTTAATTCATCAGCTGCAGTAGAAATCAAATAAAGCAATTCAGTATATGTTTTAATATTTACTTTTAAATTTATTTTCATTGACTGAATCTGACCATTTTTATAACGACCATAGCCAATTACACCAACTGCCTCAGTTGCAGCTTTTTTCATATTACTTTTAAAAATTTCAAATTGTGATGCTGTATCTTCATCAGCAGCAGTTGCTTCTGTACTTGTAAACATATAATTTTTGTAATCTAATGTTTCAATATTTCCCACACTGCCATCACAATAACTTTTTAAAATATAACGACCATTAATATCACTTTCGTTAGTATTAGTCGCATAATAAACACAAATATTAGCAGGAATATCTTTTAAGTCTTTTTTACTCTGTAAATATTTGTATAATTTACTAATTGCTTCACGCCCAAAATCAACAACTAACGATTCATCTAATGAGGTGTCTAAACGTTCATTTTTTTCATCACGAGGATCTAGTACGATTGCTAATGATAGACCCTTTAAGACATATTCAGATCCGTTTTTTTCATAATAATCTTGTTCATGCACTGTACTTACCATGATTGGATTTGCAACTCCGCCAATAGTAGTTCCCCGCTGTGCTTGTAAGGTATAAGGATATTTACTAGTATCCTCAGAGCGTTTTAATAATTGATTCATATCATCCGTTTTAAGATATTGCCCTTCAGACATATAATAATCATTAGTTGAGAAATGATCAGTAGATAAAATCTGTAATTCTCGTCCAATTGTTTGAAAATCCATAGTATTTCCAAAAGCAGTATAATAATCTTCTCGACTTAAATTCGTATTAAAATTAACTACTCGATAAAATGAATCATCTAAACTATCGGTAGTGGATACATCATTTGCTGTTTGATTTTCAACGGTCTCTTTAGCATCACTACAACCGCTCAGCACCAATGCTATCGCTAATAAAGCCACTATTTTTTTCATTCTAGTGTTCCTCCTTTATACAGTGCATTATAACACTATTTTAGCTACTTCACCATCTCTAGTAAAGTTTCTTCACTAATTACATTAATTCCCAAATTTTGGGCCTTGGTAAGTTTACTTCCCGCATTTTCACCAGCTAATAAGTAATCCGTTTTTTTGGACACCGAACCTGAGACTTTACCGCCATGCTTCTCAATCAATTCACTTGCGGCTTTCCTTGAAAGAGTTGGTAATGTCCCTGTTACGACAAATGTTTTGCCATCAAAACGTTCATCGCCATCTTGAGCTTCGATAATATTCATATTAACTCCATACTCTTTTAAACGTTGAACAACTGCCTGATTATCAGGATTCTTAAAGTAATTTATAATTGCCATAGCACTAATATCACCAATATCATTGACTTCAATCAACTGAGCATAACTAGCTTTCATCAAATTATCAATACTTTTAAATTTTTTCATTAAACTTTTAGCAGCAGATTTTCCCACATTACTAATCCCCAAACTCGTTAGCAATTTAATTGCATCATTATTTTTACTACCTTCAATTGCATTTAATAAATTATCTGTACTTTTAACTAAACCAATAATTTTTTTATCAAGTAATTCCTGACGTTTATCAATTAAACCATAAATATCACTTAAATCTTTTAAATAACCATGATCCACTAATGTTTCTACATAAGCAAAGCCAAAACCTTTAATATCCATAGCATCACGTCCAACAAAGTTAACAATATTTCTAACTAACTTACTTGGACAGCTATGATTCGTGCATTTTATATCCGCATTATCACCTTCACGTACAGCTGGAGCTCCACAGACTGGACAAGTATTGCCAATTACATATGGAGCACTATCAGCGGGGCGTTTTTCTTTAACGACTCCTTTAACCTTGGGAATTATCTCACCAGATTTATAAACAACGATCGTATCAACAATCCGCACATCTAGATCATCGATAAAATCCTGATTATGTAAAGTTGCTCGAGATACAGTCGTTCCACATAAACGAATTGGTTCAAAAATGGCTGTTGGAGTTATTCTTCCAGTTCTACCTACTGACAATTCGATTGCTAATAATTTTGTTTCTTTTTCTTCAGGCGGATATTTATAAGCTACTGCCCAACGAGGTACTTTAGCTGTTGCTCCGAGTTTTTGTCGATCAGCAAAACTATCGATTTTAACAACAGCACCATCAATATCATATCCAAGTTTATCACGATTTTCACCAATCGCCTCAATTGCCTCCCAAACCTCTTTAGCTGTTTTACAAATTTTATAATCTTCAATGATTTTAATTCCTTGCCGTTTTAAATATTCATATCCTTCACTGTGGCTTGTAAATTCTCTGCCTTTAGCATCTTGAATATTAAAAACAAACATTGATAAATTTCTCTCTTTAGTAATTGAACTATCAAGCTGTCTTAACGTTCCAGCAGCGCAGTTGCGAGGATTCGCAAAAAGTTTCTTCCCTTTAATTTCCTGAATTTCATTAACTTTATCAAATGCTTCATTGGTCATATAGACTTCACCACGGACTTCAAGATATTCAATCGGTTCTTTTAAAATATTTTTTACATCCTTGATTACTTTAGCATTAACAGTAACATCTTCACCTTGTAAGACACCATCACCACGAGTAACAGCAACATCAAGCTTACCATTGACATAGCGCAATGCCATTGACAACCCATCAATCTTGTATTCAACCACAAAAGTCGGATCTACCAGTTGTTCTTGCATATCCGCAACAAATGCATCTACATCTTCCTTAGAAAATACATCCTGCAATGATAACATCGGCACATTATGACGTACGAGTACACCAGCTTCACGCTTTGCACTACCACCTACTTTTTGAGTCGGTGAATCACTAGTAATATATTCAGGGTGTTTTTGTTCTAATCCTTTTAATTCCTGCATCATCATATCGTATTCATAATCAGTAATCTCTGGATTATCTTGATTGTAATAACGATCATTATGATATAAAATTGTTGCTTTTAGTTCCTTATATCTACTTAAATCATCCATTATCTCACTCCTAATTTAATCTTAACTATTATACCAAAATACGTATAACTATAAAACAAAAAATGTGCGTTTAGCACATTAATTTGTTAGTTTCTTTAATGCTTTGTGATTTGCCATCAATGTCTTTAAACCAGCAGGCAATTCAAAAGCTATATCTAAAGTATTACCATTGACTTTAACAACAACACCTTTACCAAAAGTATCATGTAAAACAAAGTCCCCATTTGACCAGTCAGTCACTTCATTATTCCCTACTAATTCTTCTTTAGTTGGAGCTGTATTAATAAAGTTTGCTGTTTTAAATCGTGGCTTTGTTCCTACATGCTTAATCCCCTCACTCCCGATTTCATCAATAAAGCGACTTGAAATTTTAGGAGAATCTGTTACAAAACTAAAGCCTTCACTATCTGTCAAAAACAATTGTTTTCTTGCTCGAGTAAAAGCAACATAAGCCAAACGCCGCTCTTCCTCTAATCCTTCATCTGATTCGCTTAATGCTCTGAAACTTGGGAAAATCCCTTCCGATAAACCTAAAACAAAAACGTAATCAAACTCTAGACCTTTAGCCATATGAATTGACATCAGACTGACATATTGTCCATCATCCAAATTATCATTATCTGTATATAATGAAATTTCTTGTAAATAATTTTCAATTGTTGCAATATCAGGATTTTGATTTTGAAATTCATAAATTGACCGTTGTAACTCATGAATATTATCAATTCGATTATCTTCTAAATCCTTTTTCAACATATCAATATATCCAACATCGTTCATCAAATTTTCAAACATTTCATGAAGCGGCAGACTTGACTGTTTTGCTGTTTCAACAGCTTTAACTAATGTGATTATTTCTTTTTTGGCTTTTGATGACAGCTTAATTTGATCACTAAATAGTGTCAATGCCTCATACAAACTAACCTGATTATTCAAAGCTACTAATTGAATATTTTCTAATGTTTTTTTTCCAATTCCCCGAGCAGGAACATTGATAATTCGTTCGAATGCAAGATCTTCATCATTACATACTAACTGCAGATAGCTCAATGCATCTTTAACTTCTTTTCGACTAAAGAATTTCAAACCACCAAAAATCCGGTAATCTATTCCATGACTAATCATACTCTGTTCAATTGTTCGAGATAAATAATTAGCACGATATAAAATTGCAAAATCGCGATAATTGACTCCGTCAACTTCACTAATTATTTTTTCAATCTGGCTACAAATATAATCTGCTTCTTCCTGTTCACTCTTTCCCATATAATGAATAACTTCACTACCACCAGTAGCCTCAGTATAAAGGTCTTTTTCTAATCGATTTCGATTTTTACGAATTAAGCTATTGGAAATATTTAAAATATTTCCCGTAGAGCGATAATTTTGGTCTAAAATCACTGTTTTACAAGGTTTGAAATCTTTATCAAAATCAAGAATATAATTAACATTAGCCCCTCTAAATGAATAGATGGTTTGATCAGGATCGCCTACAACACAAGTAATTGCGTCTTGTGACATCAATTTAACTAAACGATATTCAATATTGCCAACATCTTGAAATTCATCAACATGGATGTATTGAAATTTATGCTGCCATTTTTCTAATACATCTGGGTAATTTTCAAAAATATATACTGCTTTTAATAAAAGATCATCAAAATCAAGCATAAAATGATTTTCTTGATATTCAAGATATTCTTTATATACTTTAGCTTTCTTTATTTCACCTTGAAACTGACCTGCTAATTCCATTGCTCGTTCAGGATCAATATTAGCCATTTTATAATTTGAAATGGATGCAATCATACTTTTAATACTGATTGTTTTTGCATCAATATCTAAATTATTATAAATTTTTTTAATTAATGCTTTTTGATCTTCTTCATCCATAATCATAAAATTACTTGGATAATTAATCACATTAATATGTCGTCTTAATATTCGGACACATAATGAATGAATTGTGCAAACTAACGAACCTAATGCATGAGGTCCTAATAATGATGTAATTCGTTCTTTCATCTCGTTTGCCGCTTTATTAGTAAAAGTAATAGCTAGAATTTTTCGCGGGTCAACACCGATTTCATCAATCAAATAAGCAATTCGATACGTTACCACCCGTGTTTTTCCAGATCCTGCTCCAGCAATTATTCTCAAATGACTATCAAGATATGTTGCTGCTTCTTTTTGATTTTTATTTAATAATTCATCTAATTCCATCTAATCACCACCACCGATATATTATATATGATATTAAATATAAAAGATATATAAAATATTATTTCTCTCAAGATATTTTTTCTTTAGCACCTAAAAATATCCTTTAAAAATAAAGTACAGTTATTTGTCCAAATAACTGTACTTCTACTTTAATTATTTACTATGTACTTATGATAATAACGATTTAACAAACAATCAATAAAGAACAATAACTTATATTTTCCAATACTTTCACTATCATGCCCACCTAATCCAATTACTTGTGTAAATTGTTCTGAAAATTTAATATGAACATTTTGAGTTATCAGAACATTTTTAGCTAATGAAATAATTGCTGGAATAGTTATTGCTTTTTCCATTAATAATGTCCCTTCTAATGATAAAAAAATACAGAGATCATCTCGACGGATTTGCTTAGCAACCTCCATTTGATGCTCTTTACGAGGATAAAATTCAATAAACTTACCCGTTGTTAAAATTGCACGTTGCATAATGCAGGCAAGATCGCCAGGAATATGAGTTGCAAAAATAAAAATTCTTTTAGCGTTATGAATATACTCACACAACTGTTCAATTTCTTGATCAATTGATGTTTCTTGCATTCTTACTAAACTTTCAGAAATTGCTTGGGCATAGTCAACACAATTAATTTTTTTAGTCGCTCGAGTATCTATGATCATTTCATCTGTTTCTTCTTGAATCCCAATACAGTCAGCTTTAAAATCATTAAAATTTGCATAACCTAAATACTGCGAAAAACGACTAATACTTGATTGTGATGTATAACAAATATCAGCAAAATCTTGCAATGAAGTCCGTTTTTTTATTTTATCAATATTTTTTAAAATGCATCTAGCGATATTTATATTTGTATCATCGCTATCTGGTGATGTGTTTACAATATTTTGCAGTTTATAAATAAAACCAGCCATTGTCTGTTATCGAGGAATCTCCTCGATATCCTCCTTTCCCGTACTACTTCAAAATTCTTTGGCTTTTATTGTTCCCCTCTTATTCATAAAACTATAACAGCACTAACCCATGCCATTATTATAACACTACTTTTCAAGAAGTGAAAAGATATTCTATTTTTGAAAATCTATTCAAAAATTAAAAATCATTTGCAATTTTCTATATTGTAACATTTCCTCATGCCCTTTACAATTTAGTTAGATACAGAAATGTATAGACAAATCATCATATTAATCAGGAGGTGTTATCGCAAATAACTGCTATATTTTATTTATTATCATATCATGAAAGGGAAAGAGATATATGAAAAAGAAAAAGAGATTATTACCGATTGTCATGGCCTCACTTATGGCTATGTCGATCAACGTCGGTCCACTTAAAGCTGCCGATGCTCCACTAATTACTAATCCGTCTTTTGAACACGAAATTGATAAAAATGAAGTTCAACTCTACAAAGCTGTCAGAACTGACGAAAAAGCTTTTGACGGAAAATACTCTATCAAAGTTGGGAATCCTAAACCTGAAAATCCTTCTGAAGTTCCTATCTGGCGTTATAATTATGGTAAAGGTAGTGTTAATGTTATTTTCCATAACGTTGAGCCTAACACTACATACAAGATTACTACCCATTACTGGAATGAATCCGGAGTAAAGATGTCTACCGGAGTTCTTGATATTGAAGGTAAGCATACTACGTCTCCTTGGCAGCTTGCTTCTAATATCCAAACTAACCAAAAGGTCAGCACTGAGTGGCAGACTAATGAACATACTATCACTACTGGTCCTAGAACTAATGAAATTTACGGTTTTGCCTATATGGAATGGACTGGTAATGACTTAGGTTCTGGAGTTTTCTATATCGATGATTTCAAAATTGAAAAAGTAGAAAACAAAACAGTTGAAGAGAAAGCTTCTATCAACTATGATGCAGACTTCTCTGAATTCCCAGAAACTGTCCCAGCTGTCCAGAATTTTGAAAAAAATGGAAATGAAATTTATAAATTAAATACAGCTAAGCAAGTTTTTTCAACTGATGAATTCAGTAAAGCTAAGACCCAATATCTAGCCGACAGTATGGTTAAAAAAGGGCTGATCAAAGACTATACGATCAAAACTGTTACTGATGCCTCACAAGGTGAAGGTATTGTTTTAGTTAAACAGCCAATCACTTTTGAACTTCCTGCAGCTGTAACAACAAGCAAAATCGATGCCTATCAAATCGATATCGATCAAGACAAAACTGTCATCCATTCTGACTACATTCAAGGTATTCAAAATGGTGCAATGACTATATTGCAGGCCTTCGCTCAAAGAAAAAGCCTTCCTGCTGGTTCTGTTCAAGATTACAGTGATCAAGTTGTTCGTGGGCTTCAGGTCGACTCTGGAAGAAGATACTATTCAATTCAATGGTTAAAAGATCAGATTGAACAAATGGCATATTACAAACAGAATATCTTACAGCTGAGACTTAAAGACAACGAGGGTATTCGTTATGATTCGAAAATTGCTGCTGATTTTGTTGACCGTAAAGGTGGATTTTGGACTCAGGAAGAAGTTGATGAATTAGTCAGCTATGCAGCTAAATTCAATATCGAAGTTATTCCTGAAATCGACTTCCCAGGTCACGCTGAACAAGAAGCAAATTTCCATAGCGGATGGTGCATTCCTGGTTCAACCAAAGCATTAGACTTTTCTAAACAGGAAGTTCGTGAATATATGATCTCTGTTTATAAAGAAGCAGCAGATTTCTTCCATGCTAAAACGATTCATATCGGTGGTGATGAATATTTCCAAAGTGGTTATACAACTGCCGGTAAAACAGTTTTACAGGAATGGGCACGTCAAGTGACAGGAAATGAAGCTGCGACAGACCATGATGCTATCAAACTTTTCTTCAATGAAGCGGGAGACGAACTAATCAAACAAAACTTAAAAGTACTAGTATGGAATGACAACATCTTTGATTTAGGAGGAATAGTACCATTAGACAGCCGTCTAATTGTTGATTTCTGGGCTGGAGGAATGTACGGATCAATCAAAGCCAGTACTACAGCTAATGCTGGATATACAATCATGTCAAGTTCTTCATCAAACTATCATGATTTATGGCCACAACAAGGACAGAGCAAACTAGACCGTCCATTACCAAAACGGACATATGAAGAATTTACAAGATATCATTATTCAAAATCATCATATCATTATGGAAATGATGAAGTATTAACAGAAAATCTTGACAAGTCATTAGGACAAGTATTCCCAATTTGGGATGATGCCCACGGATATGTACCAGAATATATTTTGACTAGGACACTATTCCCACGTTATGCTGGATTTGCATTAAAAACATGGGGAGCAGAATATCAAAAGGAAATGGATTACAAAAGCTTTGAAAGACTGATGTATACACTTGGATCACCACGTGATGATTTATTTACACAATCAAAAATCAACTACAACAAGACTGATCTAGATCTAGTAATAAATAAAATCGAAACCGCTCTGGCTGACAAAACTACAACAAATACTGCAGTTCAAGAAAATATTGATAGTTTAAATGCTATGATCAGTGATGTTAAAGCAAACCCTGCTAATTATCAAAAAGATAGTTTCTACACAGATATTATCAATGATTTGATTTATAATTACGAAAATGTTGAATACGTAGTAGTTAAAAAGAATCTTTTAAATATTGCAATTGAGGAAGCACTTAAAGTTACTGAAGCAGAATTAAATACTATTGTTCCTGCTGTAGTTACAGAATTTAAAGCCGCTCTAGCAGAAGCTCAACAGATCAATGGAACTTCTTTAGCTACGCAAGAAGAAGTAAATGCATCGTTTGACCGTTTAAGTGACGTAATGCAAAAATTATCTTTCAAAAAAGGTGATAAAACTGATTTAGAAAATTTAATTAAAAAAATTGCTAAACTAAATGCTGAAGATTATCTAACAAGCACTTGGAATGCAATGTTACCTGTTTTAGATGAAGCTAAAGTTGTTGTTAATAATCAAAATGCTTTAGAACCAGAAGTTCAAGAAGCGCACGATAAATTAGTAAGAGCCTTCTTACAGCTAAGACTAAAACCAAATAAAGATGCCCTTAACGAATTAATTAATAAAGCTGAATCATTGAATAGTGCAGAATACACTAGTGAAAGCTGGGCAGCATTAGCTAATATTCTTATTGATGTAAAAGCTGTTGCAGCCAATGAAGTTGCCACTGTTACCGAAATTGAAACCGCATATGACAACTTACAAAATGCCATCAATAATTTAGTTAAAGTTACTCCAGCAGAGCCAACTACACCTAACACTCCAGATGCTAATAAAAAAGACGATGTTAAACAAGGTAACGTCAAAACTGGTGATAATACAAATATCGCTCTATACACTTCATTATTTATTATGGGTGCGTTAGTATTACCATTAGTATTAAAAAAGAAAAGACATAACTAAAACACTCAAAAAATCTCACTATGTTTAGTGAGGTTTTTTCTATGTTCAATACTTGGCTCATTTTTCAAATATTGAATATAATTTATCATCTTGTAAACCTCAATAATAGGCTATACAATTTAATTAAGTGCAAGCATATATAAACAAACCATTATATTAATCAGAAAATATTATTTAAATGATCTTAATGATTTGATTTATAATTATGAAAACGTTGACCCTAATAACTATATTCATACTAAAAATGAAACTTCTACTATAAAACCATTTGATTTGGAATAAATAACTGCTAAAATTAGAGATAGCAATAATTTATTATATTTAAATTTACTAAAAACTGCCTTATTTAGTTTAGTAATACTCGATAAAAAAGAAAAACGATACAATAAATAAAAATACTAGAGTTTGTATTAAAATAAACTCTAGTATTTTTATTAAAATTTATGTGAACGTCCAACTAAATCATTTATATCATTAATACCAATTTGTTCTAATAATGGTTCTAAATCATTAATAATTTTTTCACATACATATGGATCAATTAAATTCTGACAACCAATTGCAACAGCACTTGCACCAGCCGACATCATTTCGATAACATCACGGGCATTTTGAATCCCGCCCATACCAATTACTGGTATCTTTACTGCTTGACTTACTTGATAAACCATTCTTAGAGCAACCGGGAAAATTGCGGGTCCCGAATATCCTCCCGTCTTATTAGCAATAATTGGTTTTCCTGTTTTAAAATCAAAGCGCATCCCTACTAAAGTATTAATCATCGTTATACCATCAGCCCCAGCCGCTTCAACTGCTTTAGCCATTGCTACAATATCAGTAACATTTGGTGATAATTTAACATAAACTGGAACTTTAGAAACTTCCTTAACTCGACGTGTTAAATCAGCTGCCATTTCTGGATTAGTTCCAAATTGAATTCCACCACTATGGACATTCGGGCATGAAATATTCAATTCTAAGGCTCCTACCATGTCATGAGTAGAAATCCTTTTAGCAGTTTCGACATAATCATCAGGTGCACTACCACCAATATTAGCAATTACTTTATCATTATATAGCGGTCTTAGTTTTTCTAATTCCTCAGCCATAACAGCATCAACACCAGGATTTTGCAAACCAATTGCATTTAACAAACCACTTGGTCCTTCAGCAATTCGAGGTAGAGGGTTCCCATAGCGAGGTTCTAAAGTAGTTCCTTTAAGCATCATTGAACCAAGAATATTGATATCATAAAACTTTGCGAACTCATATCCAAACCCAAATGTTCCACTCGCTGGAATAATGGGATTTTTCATTTCTAAACCAGGTAAAGATACTTTTAAATTAGCCATTTACAATCACCTCGTTACTTTCTAAGATTGGTCCTTCAACGCAGATTCTTTTATATGGTCTAGTTTTAACTTTGCAAGAGCATCCCATGCAGGCACCAAAGCCACATCCCATCCGAGCTTCAAATGATAATTGCCCATTTTCTGGATAATTAAGTGCTAAAGCATCTAGCATTGGTTCTGGTCCACAAGTATAATAATTATCAAAAGTCAACCCTTCATTTTTAATTACATCAACAACCGTTCCTTTTGTTCCAGTGCTGCCATCCATTGTTGCGACAAAAACATTAGAAAATTCAGCAAATTTTTCTTGATAGAAAACATCTTTTGCACTGCCAAAACCTAGTACTGTCGTTATCTCTATTCCTTTGGCTGCAAGCTTTTTACCTAAATTATATAGGGGTGGTGTTCCTAATCCACCACCAATCAATAAAGCTTTACCATCCTTAATGGTAAATCCATTACCTAACCCAATCAAACAATCTAAATAGCTGCCGATTTCTTTATTTTTTAAGATTTTAGTTCCTTCTCCAACTACTTTAAAAACAATCACAATATGACTATCATCATAATCACTGATTGACATCGGTCTTCTTAAATAAGGTTGTAAACTATCATTGATTTTAATATTGATAAATTGGCCCGGAGCACTGATATATTTAGCTCCTTCACCTTCTAAAATCATTTCATATACATCATCTGCAATATTTTTAATGCTTGTAATCTTCATCATCCCATGTAAGTTTGCCATAATGCCTCCTATATTTTTGTAACTTTACCATCTAAAACATGATACTTTAATGCTCCAAAACACTTAGTTTCAAGAAATGGTGTATTAATTGATTTTGATTTAATACTTTCTTTTGTAATTACATATTCTTCTTCTAAATCAAAAACAGCAAGATTTGCCTTTAACCCAACTTCTAGATCATGCTCGATTCCAATTATCTTTGCTGGATTTATAGACATACATGTCAAAACTTTTTCTAAAGAAATAAGTCCTTTTTTAACTAAATATGTATACATTAAGCTAAATGCATGTTGATTCCCAATAATTCCAAATGGAGCTTTGTCGATTGGTTTATTTTTTTCTTCAATCGCATGTGGTGCATGATCAGTAGAAATTACAGTTACACCCCCATTATTGATTCCTTGAATCAATGCCGCTAAATCTTCTTTACTTCGAAGCGGTGGATTCATTTTATAATTGGGATTCATATCCTTAATATTATCATCAGTTAAAATTAAATGGTGTGGACATGCTTCACCGCTAACTAATGGATTTGTTTTCCGAGCTTCGGTTAATGCCGCTACTGTTTCTTTAGTTGATATATGACAAATATGATAACGATTTCCGATTTCACTTGCCAACTTTAAATCACGAACAGCATGATTAAATTCAGATGCATTATTTATTCCAACTAAATTATGTTCTTTTGCATAATTACCATCGTTGATACAAGCACCTGGCTGTAATTCAGCTTCGTCTTCACAATGAGCTACAATAATACTATTATTCGCTTTTGCAGCTTTCATTGCCGTTTCCATCATCATAGATGATTGAACTCCACGACCATCATCTGAAAAACCAACTACAATTTCTTCTTTACTATTAGCATCAAAATCTACTAGTTCTTGACCTCTTAATTCAGTCGTAATTGCACTATATGTATAAGTATGTACCTTCGCATCTTTTGCTACCCGCAAAGCAAAATCTTTAATTGTGGCTACATCATCCATACATGGGATTGTATTGGCCATTGCAACTAGATGAGTATAACCACCGTATTTAGCAGAATTAGTCCCGGTTGCAATAGTTTCTTTGTGTTCAAATCCAGGCTCTCTTAAATGAACATGAATATCAACAAATCCAGGTGTTAATAAGTTACCTTTTAAATCAATAATCTCATCAGCATCCGTTAATTCTTGAGCGATTGCTGCAATACGATCATTTTCAATCAAAACATCTAATTTTTGGAGTTTATTATGATAAAATACATTACCATTTTTGAATAATATTTTAGTCATTTGTTAACACCCGATTTAATAATGCCATTCTTACAAATACACCATTTTCCATTTGTCTAAAAATACGGCTTTGTGCACATTCAACAATTTCATCAGCTATTTCAACATTACGGTTAAATGGTGCTGGATGCATTATAATTGCCCCTTCTTTCATTTTATCAACACGTTTTTGATTCAAGCCAAACATCTGATGATATTCATCAGTCGTTAATCGCATCAAATCATGATGACGTTCATGTTGTACTCGTAATAACATCACAATGTCAACTTCTGGTAAAATTTTGTCAAAATCAACATAGTTATATCCAGCTTCTTCAAATTCACGTGGTCCACTAGTATATACTTCCATTCCTAAACGCTGCATTATCTCATAATTACTATGAGCGACTCGAGAGTGAACGATATCCCCAACGATTACAATCTTCAACCCTTCAAAATGACCGAATTCTTCACGAATTGTCATTAAATCTAAAAGAGATTGACTTGGATGATTCCCAGTTCCATCACCACCACTGACAACAGGAATCTTAATTCTTTCAATTAAATCCTCATAATAGTTTTCCTTGGGATGGCGAATTACGACAGCATCACACCCAATTGATTCAAAAAACTTAACCGTATCATATAAAGTTTCTCCTTTTTGAACGCTTGAATTTGCTGCTTCAAAATTTTGAGTTCGACAACCTAAATTATAAGCAGCTTTATCGAAACTATAATGCGTTCTTGTTGATGGTTCAAAAAATAAGTTTGCAACTACTTTTTGTCCTTTGAAATCAACTTTTTTACCGTTTTTAAACTCTTCAGCTTCATCCAAAATCTGATTAATTTCTTCTGTTGCAAAATCTTTTAATGTAAATATGTTCATAATCTTCCTCCATAAAAAATACCTCTAACGAGGTATAATTGGGAAATAATATTAATTATACCCAGTTGACATAGTTTTTTTTCTTTTTACATCATAACAAAAATAGGTTATTTTGACAATTATTTTACCATATAAAAAGGGAAATATTTATTCCCCTTGATATTTCTTTCGTAAAGCTGATTCAACACATGGTGGTACTAGCCCTGCAACACTGCGGTTATGGCTCACCATTTCTTTAACTGCCGAAGAAGATATAAATGAATGTGATGGTTTTGTCATTAAAAAGACCATATCTACTTCTTTATCTAAATATTGATTAGAAAAAGCAAGTTGTAATTCGTATTCAAAATCCATAGTTGCTCTAATTCCTCGAACAATAATTCGAGAACCAACATCTTTAGCATATTCAACTGATAATTTATCAGAAGAATCAATGATCACATTATCAAACTGTTGACATGCCGCCTTTAATAATTCTTTTCTTTCATCAATTGAAAAGAGTCCTTGTTTATTAGGATTAATACAAATCGTTACATATAAAGTATCAAACATTCTGCTTGCTCGTTCAATAATATCTAAATGTCCATTTGTTACAGGATCAAATGTTCCTGCATAAACCGCAATATTTTTCTTCATCGTCCTATCCTGCCATAAATTTAAATACATTTAAAGCTGTAATGCCATAATCATTTTTTTTGATCAAATCTAATTCTTTAAATGGTTTAAATTCTACTTCCTTTAACTCTTCTACTACTACCATACATTCATCATTTAACATTTCATTTACAATTAGAAATTCTAATATATCATCTACTAATCCTTTTCCATAAGGAGGATCTAATAAAATTAAATCAAATTTAAGTTTTTCATTAGCAAATCGTTTTAATGCTTTACGATAATCTAATTTATATACATGAGCATTAGCTAATTTCAACATTGTAAAATTTTCTTTAATTACTTGAAATGCTGCATACTGGTTATCAACACTATACAAATGTTCATACCCTCTTGATAATGCTTCAATACCTAGACCACCACTACCAGCAAATAAATCCAGTACTGCTCCACCATCAAAGTATGGTCCAATGATATTAAACAGATTTTCTTTATTACGATCTGTTGTCGGTCTTGTCAAATTTGATTTAACACTTTTTAACTGTCTACTTTTATACTTACCTGCAATTACTCTCATAAGCCCTCTTATAATTGATATGGTGATAAATCTAACTCATTAGAAATACCCCCAAATACTACTTTAGTTATTTCATCTAAAAAATCATTTAAACGATGATACTTACAATAATAATCTAAAATATCTTCATTACTTGCAATTTTCTTCTTTAAATCACGAATTTCATCTTTAATCTCCTGATTATCAATATATTGATTATATTTCTTTAATTCATCATATTGATTCAGTTTATTTTGATATTCATGCAATAATGAATCAATCTCCTGATTATGAAGTTTCTTTTCAGCTTCAACATAATCAATATATCGCTGATCCAGTTTTATTTCTGTAATTAATTTATCTAATATCTCTTCCATCTTACCTACATCATCATTTCTACCATATTAATTAACATGGATACTTGATCAATCTTGTCAATAAATTGTTGATTTTTACCATCTTTATATTCTTGAATTAAATGCTCGTATTCTTGAGGATACCGAGATAAAACTATATACCAATTAGGATGATAACGAAGATAATATCTAATTTCTTCATTCATCATACCATTTTCTTTCCTTAGCAGGCTCTTTTTTATCTAAAAAAGTACTAGCAACATTTAAAACTTTTTCAATTGAACCTAAACTACTCGATAAAGCATTTAAATCAATATTCTTAATTACTTCTAGTAACATATTTAAATCAAAACCACTATTACCTGTTTTATATGGTAACCAAAATTTATCATCTTTACCATACATAACAAAAATTTCATATAACTGTTGCCAAGTATAACGTCCATTAAGAACATCTTGTTTTATACTAGGGATTGTTTTTAAGAACTCTTTAAATTCATCCATAAGATCACCTAATATATTATATGTATATTAGCCTAATCGGTGTCAAATTTTTGACGATTATGTTTTGCAATTATTGCTTGTGCGACACCAACTGCTACAAATGCAGTAACTGATGAAGATCCACCAGCAGAAATTAACAGTAATGGTACTCCGGTCATAGGAATTAATCCAGATATTCCACCAAGGTTAATCAATAAATGTAAAAAGAAATATGAAGCAATTCCCAACAAAATAATCCGTGATTTATTTTCTTTAATTTCTTGTGAATATTTTAATAACTTAAAAATAATGATACATGTTGGAATAATTATTAAGCCTAAACCAATGATACCTAATTCTTCATATATAATAGCACCAATAAAATCGTTTTGTGACTCTGGAATATATCCAAATTTTTGGGTTGAATTTCCTAAACCAACACCAAAAAGACCACCATTATTAAAAGCAATTAAAGCATTTGATAATTGCATACTTGTATCATAAGGATCACTTAATGGTGCTAACCATGTAGAAATTCTCCCTAATTGGTAACCTTTTAATACTGAAGTCCCAATAATTAAAAACAATACTCCACAAACCCCAATGAACACCCATACGATTCGCTTGTATTTCTTAAAGTATTGACGCGGTGTCCCAATAAAACAAACAAAACAAATAGTTACTAAAATAACAGTTGTTCCAAAATCTTTTTGCACAAAGATCCCAACTCCAGCAGCAATTGCTACTAACATCATTGGCAGGAAAACACATTTTAAAAACTTTTCTTTATAAAAAGCAGATTTCAGCTGTTGTGTTTTAAATCTACCTTTTACTACAAAGGCTTTATCACTTTCAGTTAAAAAATAACTCATTATCAGTATCATTGCAACTTTCATGAACTCAGCTGGCTGAATACTAAATAGAGAACCAAATTTAATCCATGCATGAGAGCCTTTAGTACTACCAAAAAATATACAGATTATCATTAAAAAGATTCCTAATAAGTATAATTTCATCGATGCACTATAAGTAATATACCGAGTTTTAAATACTCTGGCAATAAAAATCATTACCCCAGCCCCAGCAATTACATAAACACTTTGAGTAATCATATTTTTTAAAGCATAAGTAACCCCATGAGAAGTCACACTTCCAACTGATGCTGAACCAATCATAATTATTCCAAAAATTGCCAAAACAAAAACACTAGCATAAATACCTTTATCGACCCCACGACTTTTAAATAATCGCTTAATCTTTTCTATTCCTGCCAATTTATTCACCTACTCGAATAAAATCATTATTTTTGGCTGCTTTAACAACTTGATATATAGAATAATGAGAAATTTCGTAAAATTGTTTGTCCAATTGCTTTTCTTCACTTTTACTATCAACAATTGCTTTAAACTTACGATATGCCTGCATAAATTCTTCTTTGCTAATACCTTCTTCATAAGCTTTTTCAACAGCATTATATAATGCCATTACATCAATTATTTCTTCTGTTGACCATCTATAGTCTAACGGATAATTGTAATCCATACTAACACACTCCTTAATTGCTTTATATTATAACTTAAAATTTATCGATTATCTACAATAACCCAAACAAAAGATAAATATTAGAATAGGATATACTAAAGGAGGCGATAATATGAACTGCGGATTTAACTATTCTGGATGTGGATGTAATTCATACAATCCTTTTATCACTAATCCATTTGGATGTGGTGGATGCAACAGCTGTAACATTTCAAGCAATGGATGCGGTTGTGGTTGCGGTGGTTTCGGTTCTTCAAACTGGTTTGCCATTGTCTTAGTTGTATTCTTATTATTAATCATTTGTGGAAATTCAAGAATTAGAGTCGGATAAAGTCTTTATTTCACCTCATTTTATGATATAATACTATCAGAATTAAAATGAGGTGAACCTATGATAACAATGAAAGATATAATTGATGACCATAATGAAAAGATTCGTGAGGTCTCAAAAGAAGTAGCATTACCAATCACAAATGAAGAACGCGAACTTTTATTACAAATGCATGAGTTTCTTGTTAACTCTCAAGACCCTGAAACTTCTGAAAAATATGATTTACGCCCAGCTGTAGGAATTGCGGCTATTCAATTAGGAATTCCTAAACGAATGACTGCTATTCATGTTTTAGATTTTGATGAAGATGGAAATGTTATTGGGGCTGATGACTATGCTTTAGTTAACCCAAAAATCATTTCACATACTGAAAAACAATCTTATTTAAAAGATGGTGAAGGATGTTTATCTGTTAATGATGAAGTTCAAGGATATGTACCACGCTACGCTAAGGTGACCGTTAAAGGATATGATGTTTTGACTGATCAAGAAGTGAAAATTGTTGCTCGAGGATTCTTATCAATTTGTTTACAACATGAACTAGATCACTTCGAGGGAACTTTGTTCTATGACCGTATCAACAAAGAAAATCCTTTAGCACCTATTCCTAATGCTATGGTTATTGATTAAAAAAACGACTATTTGTAGTGTCTTCAAAAAGTTACTCTAACTTTAAGAAGTGCTGCAGATCAAGTCGTTTTTTTCTTATAAAAATTTATTACCAAGCCTAATAACAACATTAATACGATTGTAACCATTAAATTATTAATCGTATAAGGGTGATAATGTAACCTAATTCCTCTAACATCTGCCAAGAAATCATATACAATTTTTAATACAACATCTTTAAAAATAAATACTACCATCAAACAATTATAGGCCTTAAAAACTCGATTTAAAATTAAATTATACTTTTCTTTACTATCTTTCTTTATTAATAAATGTTCTAGATTATTGATAAACAAAAAAGTACTAAAAATTAAAACCACTGTTAATAAAATATCACTACTTAATAATGCATAATCGTAAATATTGTATTTTAGATGATGCAGATAAGCCTGATAAAAGCTCATTAATAAATGGGCAACTTTATCTACTAATAAATAAAGATCAAAACAAATTATCAAGTGTCCTAAAAAAACAATATTATTAAACTTGTTTTGACATTTGGGTTGGTACCACAAATAAAGTAATGATAGCAAACAAATCAAGGCAATAATACCTATTATTATTTCGAGATAACTAACTAGATCATAACTTTTATTTTGCCATAACATCTTCAGCACCTCGATTCCAATAACTTATTCCTAGTATATTGATAAAGATTGTAACAACAATAATTGCAACCTCCGGTAATCCCAAGTATGGCAAAGCATAAAGAAATATATCATTAGAGCTGCTAGTTTGATTATTTAATCCAAATAATTCCAATACTCTAGCTAGTTTAACAATCAGCGGAACGATTACAGTTCTAATAATAATTAAGATAGCTATAATATCGGCATTAATAGCTAATTTACGAATTGCATCACGACTACTATTTTTAATAAAATCTAAAATATTTTTCACCAAAAAAATCATTAAAATCATAATAATTAAACTAATCAGATCATAACTTATCTTAATCATCCACTCAAAATTGCTCTCAATATTAAAACTAGCATTATTAAACCAATAAACCATCAGCTCATTACGAATGGTTCCTAACATTAAACCCGCGGTACTAATAATAAATAAGAACGCAAAGAAACGGCGCCATTTTATAAGACGACGTCGCATTGAAAATAGTCCATTTAAACAGACTACATAGATAAAAAGCAGCAGGATCATAACTATATTATTAATATGCATGGCTAAAAAACTCTGCATTTAATCACCTCATTAAAATTATACATGAGGACTAATAAAAAAACTAGAAAAAAGGCTATTGTTTTGAACAATAAACAATAGTCCTAATTATTTTATATTTTAGCAAATGCTTGTTTTAAATCCGCAATTAAATCTTCAACATCTTCAAGACCAACAGACATTCTAATTGTTTCTTGTTTTACCCCACCTGCTATTCTCTCTTCCTCTGACATTTGAGCATGTGTCGTACTTGCAGGATGAGTCAGCAATGAACGTGAATCAGCAAAATTAGTAACATGAATAAATAATTTAATATTATTAATTACTGTTTTACCACCAGCAACACCACCTTTGACTCCAAAAGTATATAATCCACCAAAACCATTGGGGAAATATTTTTTAGCTAGTTCATAGTTAGGACTATCTGGTAATTCCGCGTAACTAACCCATTCAACATCATCACACTCATTTAAAAATTTTGCTAATAATCGGGCATTTTCAACGTGTTTTTTCATTCTTAATGATAATGTTTCTAATCCTAATAAAGTCATATACGCATTAAACGGTGACATACACCCTCCTAAATCACGTAATGTCTTTGCTACTGCTTTAGTACAAAAAGCACCCGCTCCTAAATCAGCATAAACTATATCATGATAAGCTTTGTCAGGCATGTTAAATAATGGATAGCGAGGATTATCTTTCCATTTAAAGTTCCCACTATCAACGATCACACCACCCATAACATTACCATGACCAGCTAGATATTTAGTAGTTGAATAGACTACTAAGTCAGCTCCATATTCAATTGGTTTAAATAAATAAGGGGTTGGTGTTGTGTTATCAACAACAAATAAAATTTGATATTCTTTAGCAATAGCACTAATTGCTTCAAAGTCTAACATATCTCCATTAGGATTTCCTACCGATTCAACAAAAATAATTTTTGTTTTATCGTTGATTGCCGCTTTTAAAGCCTCTAAATCAGTTGGATTAATAAAGTGTGTCTTAAATCCCATTCCTGCCATCGTTCCTGATAAAGAACCAATCGTACCACCATACAAATTATTTGCAGCAACAATTTCATCTCCAGTTTCACACACAGTCATAATCAATCCCATAATTGCTGCAGTTCCAGAAGCAAATGCTACAGCCCCGAATCCGCCATCTAAAGCCGCCATTCTTTGTTGTAGAGCATCAACTGTTGGATTAGATAATCGAGAATAGAAGTATCCTCCTTCCTCTAACGCAAAAATTCGCGCCGCTTGATCAGCATCTTCAAATGTAAAAGCATTTGATAAATATAAAGGCATCCCCGTAGCCTTAGTTGTCACATCTGGCTTTTGACCAGCATGGATTTGTAATGTTTCAAAACCATAGTTTTTATTATCCATAGTATCTCCTCCTAAAATTGATAAAATTGTATCACACCTTGAGCTTTTTTTCCATATAAAAAGGTTGGTCTCCCAACCTTACGATAAATTATTTTTTAAGAAAATCAGGATATGCCTCAGAACCATGTTCTCCTAAATCAAGACCAGCAAGTTCTTCCTGAGGTGTTACTCGCAACCCAACCGTTTTCTTAATTAAAGTAAACATGATGAAGGACATTGAACATACCCAAACTGCTACAATAATTACACCAATCAATTGCGTAATCAGTAAAGCAGTTCCACCCCCAAAGAATAAGCCTAAAGTTCCTTCACTTGCTGGGGTATTGCATGCAAATAATCCAACTGCAAGTGTTCCCCAGACACCATTTAAACAATGTACCCCAACTGCCCCAACAGGATCATCAACATGTAATTTTTGATCTAAGATTTCACAGCCATAAACTACTAAAATCCCGCCAACAGCTCCAATTGCAATTGCACCATATAATGAAACAATATGACAACCAGCCGTAATCGCTACTAAACCAGCTAAAATACCATTTAAAGTCATTGAAACATCTGGTTTTCCATATTTTTTCCAAGTAAGAAACATTGCTACTAATGCACCAGCACATGCTGATAAGTTTGTTGTCATCGCAATATGACCTATATAACCTGCTGCTTCTAAAGAAGAACCTGGATTAAATCCAAACCAGCAAAACCATAAAATAAATACGCCTAAAGTGGCCATCATGATATTATGACCAGGAATTGCATTAGTACTGCCATCCCTATTATATTTTCCCATTCGTGGACCTAAAACAACTGCCCCCATTAATGCGGCCCAACCACCAACTGAGTGAACAGCAGTAGAACCAGCATAATCAATAAATCCTATTTTTGATAAAAAACCTCCACCCCAGATCCAATGACCAGAGATTGGATAAATTACTAAACTAATTACTAACGTATAAATTAAATATGATGAAAATTTAGTTCTTTCTGCCATCGCACCAGAAACAATTGTTGCTGCCGTAGCACAAAAGACTGTTTGAAAAAAGATAAATACTGTTGGTGAAAGTGCCTCAAACTGTGATAAATTTAATGTCGTCGGATCAATGAATCCTGTTATACCTACAATTCCCCCTAATGATTCGCCGAACATCAAACCAAAACCTACTACTAAAAATATAATTGATCCAATTGCAAAGTCCATAATATTTTTCATTAAAACATTGTTGCAGTTTTTTTGCCGAGTTAAGCCAGCTTCCAAAATAGCAAAACCAGCTTGCATCAGCATAACCATTACCGCACCAAGAAACACCCAAACAATATTAATTAATTGTTCCATATTTGATCCCCCTTTTAATTTTTATAAATCTGTTACAGAGCATTTTCTCCTGTTTCACCAGTTCGAATTCGTACTGCCTGTTCTACTGGATAAACAAATACTTTACCATCACCCACATTACCAGATGAAAGTTTGGTTGTAATTTCTTTAATCATTTGATCAACTACTTCATCTTTAACAACTGTTTCAATCCGTAACTTAGAAACTAAGTTTACCGAATATTTAGTTCCCCGATATTGTTGAGTATAGCCCATTTGATTACCAAAACCCATAATATTTGAAACCATCATTCCGGTAATCCCACAATCAGTTAGAATATCTTTTAAAATTTCTAGCTTCTCAGGTCTGATAATGATTTCTAGTTTTTTCATACTTAAAATTCCCCCTTTATTTTTTGATTTAAAGTTTATCGCCTTTAAATCTTAAAAAAATACTATCAGAGTAATAAATTATTGTCAATTAATATTTTTATAAATATATATTTTTATTAAATTTAGGATTTTAACAAATTATAATTTAATTAAAATATTAATAAATTTCCTTAAATTCTTTATAATAAAAAGAAAAAGCTATCCTAAGATAGCTTTTAATAATTTGTTATTAGTATAAATTTACTAATTTAATAATAATCCCTTACCAAGTTCACCATATCTTCTACATATAAACGAGCAGCATCTATTACACATTGATCAATTTCCTTTAACTGCCTAAATGTAAGCTTAAATGAATATTGCTCACGCATAAGTGGTAAATCTGTTTCTTGACATAATTTAATCATATTTTTCATTTTATGATCATTAATGTAGAAAGCATTAAACAAAGCAATATTATGTACTTTTTGTCTATTTAAACTTTTAATAAATGTCTCTAACTGCGGATCTTTCCAAGCCGAATCATCAAAGCCAATAACTAATAAATCGACTGGAGCAAGAGCATCAAATTGATCAATCGTCTTTGCATATGTTTTAACCCATCTTGCCATAGCTTCAGCAACAGGCTTGATGTGTTTTGATTTACTTGTATATAGAATTTCTACTCTCATTTATATCACCTTCTATATTTTAAAGTGTTTTTGTGAACTATATGTTAACCATGATTAAATTATATCATTTAACAATTTTAAATCCACTTTTTAATTTTAGAAAATGAAGATTGTGGCACACTAACATTAGGAGGTAGATGATGGTAAAAAAATTATTTTTGGTAGGTATCATGTTGTTATCATTAACAGGCTGCGTAAAAGGAAATGTTGACATCGAATTTATTGATGAAAGTAATGCATCTTTAACAATTGAAGTACTCATTCAAGAAGATTTATTAGATTCTTATGGTACCTCACTTACTGATTTAAAACATAAATTAACTAATAGTGAGTTGAGTACGTGGGAAAATAAAGAACTAAAAAAAGATATTAATGGTACCCAATATATAGGATTTCAGCTTATTGCACCAAAAGATATTAATAAAAGCTTATTGAGTTTCTTCACTACAAATAAAAAAGAAGGAACTTATCAAGTTACGATTGATCACAGTACTATTAACAATATTTTTAATACAAGTGAAATTGAAGATATTAATAATTATTCTCTAACAAATTTGAAGACTATGGGACTCGAGCTAAATTTAAATATTAAAATGCCGGGAAATATTAGTGAAACTAGTTATGGAAAGATCCAGGATAATCAAGTCAAGATTAATCTATTAGATTTTTTAACTCAGGATGAAACGAAGTCAATTTCAATCATTTCTAGTAATCGGCATCAAACGACTCAGCCTGCAAATATTTTTATCTTTGTTGCACTAATTATAATTCTTTACATTATTTTAAGAAAAAGACGTTAATCACTTAATATGTCTTTTTTTTACTGTCTAAAAATGATAGAATTAGGCAGGAAAAAGGAGAATAAGATGAAAAAAAGAAATTGTATTATTGGACAATCTGGAGGACCCACAATCGCAATTAATGCAAGTCTTGCTGGAATCATTCATAAAGCTAAACATAGCGAAGAATATGAAAATGTTTATGGAATGATCAACGGGATTAAAGGTTTATTAGAAGGTCGTTATATGGACCTGCTTGAGGAATTTGATACAGGTGAAAAAATTAATGCTTTAAAACAAACACCAGCTATGTATCTTGGTTCATGCCGTTTTAAATTACCAACACATATTGACAACCAAGAAACATATGTAAAATTATTTAAAATTTTAACTGAATTAGAAATTACTGATTTTTATTATATTGGTGGTAATGATTCAATGGATACTGTCATGAAACTAGATGATTACGCAAAATCAATCAATAGTGAAATTCAATTTATCGGTATTCCTAAAACAATTGACAATGATTTAATGGGTACTGATCATACCCCAGGCTTTGGTTCAGCTGCCAAATATGTAGCTTCTTCAATCTTAGAAGTAGTTCATGATAGTTTAATCTATCAGCTGCAATCAGTAACAATTATTGAAATTATGGGAAGAAATGCCGGATGGCTCACAGCAGCTGCTGCACTGGCTCGTAATGAATATAATGAAGCCCCTGATTTAATTTATCTACCTGAAGTAGTTTTTGATAAAGAAAAATTCTTAGAAGATATTCGAGAAGTATTTAAACGTAAACGCTGTGTTGTAATTGCTGTAAGCGAAGGTATCAAAGAT